>Ga0172377_10005554_pt1 | contig 12971 bp, 9 predicted proteins | sample Pumphouse3metaG_FD_119749 | JGI IMG/M metagenome (GOLD analysis project Ga0172377, IMG submission 119749) | Leachate microbial communities from a municipal landfill in Southern Ontario, Canada - Pumphouse #3 metaG | ecosystem: Engineered > Solid waste > Landfill > Unclassified | place: Canada... | reverse complement strand
GTGGGTGTTCCTGCTGCCGGTGAGTATGAGGAAGTGTTTAACTCTGATTGCAAAGATTATAATGGATCAGGAGTTTTTATCAATAATACAGTCAAAACAGAAGAAGTTGTTTGGAATGGTCGTAAGCACTCAGTACTTATTGGTGTTCCTCCCTTAGCTTGTGTAATGTTTAAACGCAAGAAAAAGTAATGAAGAATAAGACTGTTGTTTATGCATTGATCGATTGGGGATTGGGGCATGTAACTCGCTCAACGCCCATTATTCGGCGCTTGATCAATGATGGGAATCGTGTTATACTTGTATCATATGGTAGGGCCTTAGCTATGTTAAGGCAAGAATTTCCTGAATGCACCATTCTTGAAGTAAAAGATACACAGATCCGTTATCCAAAACTGGGATTTCTTTTTGTCTTTGCTATAGTTTTTCAGATACCTAAAATGCTATGTGGTTGGGCTCACGAAAGAAAACACATTAAAAAGATCGTTAAAGACTACAAGGCAGATCTGATCATGACGGAAATGCGACTAGGTTTTTGGCATAAAAAAGTTCCATCAGTCTTGATCACTCACCAATTACGCTTTCATCTTCCCAAAGGTTTGCGCTGGGCCGGGATATTCGGCGATTGTTTCAATCGCATTGTGTTCAGACATTTCGACAGGGTTTTTGTCCCCGATGCAGCCGGAAAGCCGAACCTATCCGGAATTCTATCACACGATACCGCTATATCACGTCACCCAAAAGTAAGACACATTGGTTGTTTATCTTCATTAGTCCCTGCTGTTAAACCTGTGGAAGAAGATATTGACTATCTTTTCTCTATCTCAGGTCCCGAACCACAACGGACGGAATTTGAAACAATCATTTTAGATCAATTGGATAAACTTGAGGGCAAGGTTGTTGTCACGCTTGGCAGACCTGCCGAAGGTAATAATATTATTAGACAAGATGAAAATGTCACCATATATGCTCACTTGAACCGGGCAGAGATGAACACTATAATGCAACGCGCAAAGCGTGTGATCTGTCGTTCTGGTTACTCCACAGTGATGGAATTATTAGCCTTAGGAAAAAGCGCCATGTTTGTTCCCACACCGGGGCAAACTGAGCAGGAATATCTCGCTACTCATTATCAGGAACAAGGCTTATTTACTTCTTGCAGACAAGAAGATTTAGATCTGGGAAGTTTAAAGTTTTATTCAGATGAGAAATTACGCGAACAAAACATACCGGTAAATCAACTGGATAGCATTATGAAAAAATTGGATACATTATGCCCCTAGTTCTACAAATACTAACTATAAGTGCTTTTGTCCTATCAGCGATCTATATAATTTTAATCTTTTTCTTTTACTTAGGTTTTCGAAAGCTAAAGTCACATGAACTTAAAGAGGATAAAGATCTACCTGACTTGACAGTCATTGTTTGCGCTAAAGACGAAGAAGAGCATATTGAAAAAACAATTAATTCTATTCTTGTTCAAGATTATCCGAAAAACAAGTATTCCATTATTGCTGTTAATGATCGATCAGATGACAAAACACCTGATTTATTAAATGCTTTAGCGAGTAAGAATGACAATATGAAAGTGATTCATATTTCCGACTCTCCCGCAGATGTTTCACCAAAGAAAAATGCTATTGCTCAAGCAATTAAACTATGTGAAACAGATTTTGTAGTGGCAACTGATGCAGATGCCGTACATCAAAAATTATGGCTGAGAAGCTATGGTTCTTTGTGTGAGGATAAATTAGGAGCGGCTACGGCTGTTTCTCTTTTTAGTAAAGAAAAATTTGATAATTCATTTGAAGAAACATGGCAATCAATGCAAACTCTTGAAAATTTATCACACAATGTTATAATAGCCGGAGCCATGGCAAATAATATTGCGATTGCTGCCAATGGCAGTAATATGTTATACCGAAAGGACCTTTTTAATAAAGCTTCATCAAGAAAAAATATTGTTTCAGGCGATGACTCTGATATTATTTTTGAAGCGGAGCGTCAGGGCTATCAACTTAAATTTAATTCACACCCCGAAGCGCTTGTAAAATTAGTTCCTGAAGATAGTATTAGAGGCGTAATTAATCAGCGCATGCGCTGGGCTTCTAAAACTTTAAAGTCAAGCTTTTCGGTTATTTTTTTAGGATTAAGTGTTTTTTTCTTTTATCTCTCAATCTTGATTTTACCATTTTTTGCTTTTGTTGATCCTAAGGTTTTGATTTATTGGGCAGGAATAGTATTCATTAAAGCTATATGTGATTTTTTCTATATGACGGTCAGTTTAAAAAAGTTTCAAGTTGTTTATAAATTTAAACACCTCTTTTTAATGGAGCTGGTTCACGCGCCATTTATTGTTTGGGTCGGGCTGCGTGGTACTTTTGGTAAATTTACTTGGAAGGGTTCTACTTACAAGAAGACTCTATAGGATTTATATGAAAAAACTTCTATCTAACTTTCTAAAGATCGGGATCACGGTTTTTCTTTTTTGGTGGTTGTCACGCTCCGTAGAAATCGGGGAATTGTTAGCATACTTTAAATCTATTCCCAGGGGTCTTGTATTAGCAATTTTTAGTCTTGGCTTACTTAATGTAGCGGGACAGGCCCTTCGTTTTTATACTTCGGTACATTTTTTAATGCCAGCATTCACAGCAAAACAGCTTGTGGTTTCTCACTTTTCAGGTTTTGCTCTCAGACTTATCCTGCCGGCATCAATGGGTGAGGTGGGTAAGGTGTTTATGTTGCCGGGAAATAATAAAACAAGAATATATACATTTCTCTTAGATGCCTTTTATTGTACTGCAACCAATCTTTTCTTTTTTGGAATAGCTTGTTTCCTTTTATATCCGCAGATGTGGTACATGTTAGGTTTTTGTTTGGTCTTTATTGTTTTTTTCTGGATATACCGCCTTTTGGTCCGTACGACCAATTTCAAGAAACACATACCCGATACCGTTCCTTACTTTAAATTTGGCTTAGCAAATATTTCTTTTTCAATATTTACCATGGTGGTTTATGTAGCTCAATATTGGGTTCTTCTCAAGAACTTTGGAATGTCATTATTTGATACGGCAAAAGCTTCCATCTTTATTTTAGGAGTTGGTTATATACCTTTATCTTTTGCAGGAATGGGTTTTAGAGAAAACGGAGCTCAGTATGTTCTGGCGAATTTTGGTGTTTCTTCTCATGTAGCTGTTGGTACTGCAATGCTGGTTTTTTCTGCTAATGTTCTATTTCCGGCTCTTATTGGTGTGATCATGTTGACTTTTGTTTCAGATATCAAATTACGCGATATACGAGCAATGGTAAAAAAGAAAGAGCAAGAATCTAAAGACCTGAAGCGTGAATCCTAAGTCAAGATATCGATAAACTATGCGATGTAAAATTTTGCTTAATGAGGGTTAATGGTTAAACATGAGGCTGAAAATCTTGTAAATAATTAAATGTAATAGAATATTTCAAGGATTTTCATTGTATTCAGTCTAAAAAACTATCCAAGCTATCCTTTTATTATGCCCTGTCATTCATAGCCCCCCCCCAATTGTCTGGGAGTAGAAGGATTATTCCGTAAAAATGAAGGTGATGAGGTTCGATGCTAAGAGGGCCAAAGGTTCTTAGGTAAATGTTATTTTTCCTATGTCGTGAAATTTATCTCTTTATTAGTTTTTCGCTATTAGTTATTAATTAGAGTATCCTGCTTGCTCGCCTTAGTCCCGAATTGTCAAGATACAGGAGGGTAATCCTGTCAGAAAAGCAATTCTGATTATCCTGTAATCCTGTCTAAAGGTTATTCTGTCTAAAATTTATCTAAGATATCCCGTCTAAAATAAAAAGCCCCAAGGAACAATCGATAGGGCTTTTATTTTTTATTTAATATCTGGCCTAGAAAAAGTAGGATATAGCTAAATTTGTGGTCTTGGCTTTTTCAACTTCATCATAGAATAAATGATAAGTTTCAAAGGAAGCACTTAAACTCAGTCCTTGTTTTAAAAAGAAGGATGCTCCCCAGGAAGTAGATGAACTAAAACGATCTGTAAGCTGTTTAGGGATGAGTTTCTTGAGAGACAGACTATTTAAGCCCTGATAAGAATCAGGTAAGTACTGATAACCAAAATAGAAATGCAAGGGCAACATGGGCACGTGGAAGGCCATACCGAGGTGATGTGCTCCAACAGTGGATAGATTATTTGAAATTTCACGATTTAGTTCATCAACTGCAGTTTGCATCAAATCTCTAGAGCGAAATTTCATATCTTGCCAATTGGTGTAATCATAACTGTAATAAAGATCTACAATGCGTAAGTTCAGGGAAAGACCGGCTCTGATAACTGCCGGTGAGGACATACTATACTCTACGCTACTAGATCCTGAAGTTTGATAAGTCCTTAATGAATAGTCATCATTGATAACTGTAGGCAGGTCTATGCTAAGTCCAATATTCAAAATTGAAAAGGGATGGTAGCTTAAACCGATTTTTGCACTTGCGCCAAAGTAAGTGTTTTCTTCAATATATCCATCTGTTGTATTCAAAGGATCTTTAAAGTCGATGTCATTATGCCTGCTCCCTGAAAGAAGGGATACCTCTGCTCCGAGATAGATATCTTCTTGAACTTCCATGGCTCCGTTAAAATGCCAGCTGTAAATACCGCCATATGATTTTTGTAAAATATCATCATTCTGATAATATTGATTAAAATCTTTTTCTTTGTTAACACCTGCTGCAAAACTCATGCTACCACTATATACAGGAACAGAGACCAGATAAGAGATGCCCCCTAAGCTATTCTTGCTCATGCCATTATAGTTAGTAAACAATCCATTTACTTGTATGCTACTGAATTTATTCATAGCAAGATTTGCCGGGTTAAGGGTAAACTCCGGGATCATGCGTCCCGAGGCAACCGTTGCATTTCCTATGGCAGTAGATAAAACCCCGCTTTTATTTAAGCTAGAGACTCTAATGGGATAATCATATCCTGTTGCGGAATTGAAATGCTGATTGTCGAAGTTGTAAGATTTAAATGGCGCGATCACATCCGGCAGATCTTGTGCAAAAGCAAAGACCGATAGGAGGCTTAAGGTCAATATGGATAGAATTTTATTTTTCATAGTATTATTTGCTCTTTTTACTACTTGATGATGATGAACTCGTATTGCTGTTTTTTGATGAAGTTGAGCTTGTACGAGAGCTTTTACCTGATTTATTAGAATTTGAAGAATCAGAGGAATTTGAACCGGAGCTTCTTTTTGGCTTGTATGTACCGGAACTTGAAGATGGACTGGATTTTTTAGGCGAACTTGAAGTGCTTGGAGCTTTATAAGATTCACCGGACGATTTTGAACCGGATTTATAGATCTTATTGGAGCCTACTGAGCTTTTTCCAACACTTTCTAATTTTGGTGAATAAACGCCATCTCTTTTGCTGTTTGTATTATAATCAACTCCGACTTTACCAACTTTTTGTAAGCGCTGCTCATCATTTTGAACGGCAATATAGGGAGCTGATCCACTAGGTGAATTCATTAACTGATTATAACCGGGTTTGTGGATTCTTTCCTTATCACCTCTATTATTAGAAGGTCCGGCTTGTCCGTAGTTACCATGATGGTAATAATACCAATAATGATTGTGAGGGTTGTAATAATAGTACGAGCCATACCAATAATATGGACGCCAGTTATAATAGCTATAGTCATAATAAAAAGGATCCCAATAATAATCGCCCCAAAGTAAGCTGTACCTTTGGTAATGAGGCATTTGGTAATATTCAGTTGTTTCATAATAATTGTTGATGATCACCTGTCTGGCAGAATCCGGAATCTCCGTAGTATTCTGCATTTCCATGGACATTGGAGGATAAAAAGTAGTATAACAGCCACTTAAAATTATCCCTGCGAGTATGATCAATAATATTTTTTTCATGTGTTCTACCTCGTTAGTGATATTAGTAATACGAATCTATGTGAAATATGTTTCAAAAACAATTGACAAAAAATAAAAAACCCTCGAAAGTTCGAGGGTTTAATGTATTAGAATTTAATTAAGCTTAGATCAATTACCACCTTCGAGTTCACGACCACGGTTATAAAGCTCTAAACCTTCTTCTACTCGTCCCTGCTGTGTGAGTGTTACACCCATACGTTTTAGGTAATCCGGGTTTTCAGGTTCTATATCTAGTAACTGTTGAAAATAGTATTCAGCTGTTACATAATCTTTTCTATCAAAGTAAACCTGAGCGACCATGAGGATAGCTTGTGTATCTTCGGGATCAAGCGCGACGACTGTTTCGAACTGAGTTGTTGCAGATTCGATATCATTAAGACGCAAATATGTTAAACCCAGGTTAAAATAAAGGTCTTTGTCGCCGGGTTCAACTTCTATCAGTCGAGCGTAAACAGCAGCAGATTTTTCATATAATCCTTGTTCAAACAAAAACTGTGCATAGCGAAGACCAATTATCAGGTTTTCCGGTTGAGCTGAAAAAGTATCTTCATAAACCAACAGGGCTTCATCCATACGGCCATCTTTAGCAAGAATACGTGCTTTCTCGGCTTTTAGATCTGTGTTATTCTTAGCTTTCAAAAGAGCTTTATCAATGGTTGCAATTCCTTGTGCATTATCATTTTTAATTTCCGTATAAATACGAGCAATTTGAATAGCTGCTTTAGGATCGGAAGGTTTAAGTTCTGCAGCCATATTGAAATACTTCAAAGCTTCAGTCAGATCTGCTTCTTTATTTGTAGATTCGTTACGGATCACTTTGTTGTAGGCTCCTACTGCAGCATTAAAAGAAGCGCCATAAAGTTGCTCCCGCAGTGCCTTCATATTATCTGGAAGATACGATCTATCACGTTTGAGTGTTTCTTCATAGTATTGTTTTGCTTTAACAGGGTCAGCCAGACCACTATTTTTGTTAGAGTAAATTTCAACAGCTAATAAATAGGGGATTTCCGGATTTTCCGGTTCTACATCTAATGCTGTTAAAAAATTGTATTCAGCTTTCTGATAATCTTTTTGTTGGACATATACTTTTGCTGATGTCAATTCCTGAGACTGACAAGCAAAAAAAGTAAGAGCGACCACTACAAGCAAGATAGGTGCTAAAATTCGAGTACGTTTCATTTTTAATAACTCCTTAAGATAAGATTTTAACCACGAAATATATAATATTTGTGATATTATTGAAAGGGAAAAATAAAATTGTGAATTCTAAAAGCTAAGATCTAAGAAATCATGATATGTGTAACCCATGTTCTGACTTTACCGATCTTCAATATTTTCTCCATACCCCATACTCCATGCTTCTTACTAATAGCCATTCACCACAGCTTCTCGATCTCCGGTCACTGATCTCTGGTCACTAGAAATACAAGTCTCTTTCGCCTTGTTTAATCCGTTCAATACGATTTCGTGTTTCTTTTTCCGTAACTTTATTTTCCATTTTCTGAAGATTTTCTTCTATGACTTTCCAGCCTGTTTCAGCTGTTTTTTTCGGAGCGTAATCTTCAAGATATTCCGATAGGGTTAAGATGGCATTGGGTGTACAGTAGCGTTTGATAAAACCGGGTACGGAGAATTCCATAAAGTGTTCTCCGGTGCGTCCAAGGCGATAGCAAGCAGTACAAAAGGAAGGGAGATATCCATCTTCTAATAACTCTTCAATAATTTCATTAAGTGAACGCGAATCGTTGATTTCAAATTGTTCACGATTAAGGTTTTGTGATTCTTCTTCTTTTTCCGCGTAAGCGCCTATTTCTAGTTTTGTTCCACCGTCAATTTGTGATACACCAAAGCTCAGAGCTTCTTTTCTGATAGCTATAGGTTCACGTGCCGTAAGTATCATGCCTGTGTAGGGAACAGCCAAACGTAAGATCGCAACAAGACGTGTAAAGTCTTCATCATTGACTTCGTATTTTGGATCGACTTCAGACCCTGCCGCAGATTTAATTCTTGGGAAAGAAATAGTGTGTGGCCCAATATCGTAAACGGCTTCAAAGTGATTGGTATGGCGGACTAAAGCCATGACCTCATATTTCCAGTCGTAAAGACCAAATAAAGCACCAATGCCCAAGTCATCAATTCCACCTTCCATGGCACGATCTAATGAGGTTAGTCGCCAATTAAAATCGCTTTTGGGACCTGTAGGATGATAATATTTATATCGTTCCGGATGATAGGTTTCCTGGAAAACCTGATAAGTACCAATTCCGGCTGCTTTAACAGTTTTAAAGCCTTCTATATCAAGAGGTGCAGCGTTAATATTAACACGACGGATCTCGCCTTTGTCCTTTTTAACTTTGTAAACGGTTCTAACTGTATGTGCAATATACTCCGCATCGTAATCCGGGTGTTCTCCGTACACAAGTATGAGTCGTTTTTGTCCGTTCTCTTCGAGAGCCTCAACTTCTTTGATGATCTGTTCATCGCTTAAAGTTGTGCGGACCTGATCTGTATTTGAAACTCTGAATCCGCAATATTTGCAGTTGTTTATACATTTATTTCCAATATAAAGTGGTGCAAAAAGCACAATTCTGTTACCATAAATAGTATTTTTAAGTGTTCTGGCACCCTCTTTGATCTCCTTGATCAGTTCAGGATCGTCAGCATTTAAAAGATCGGCAGTTTCTTCCAGTGACAGTCTGTTTTTATTTAAAGATTTTGCTATAAGTTCCCGAACGCGCTCTGCAGAAGGTTTAGCTTGATTTAAGAACCCCCAGATCTCTTCAGGATCGATAAAGGGTTTCATTGCTTCATCGGCTATGCGGTATTTTTGCGGTTTGAATATCATGTTTCTCCTAATTTTTGCGAACATAAAACTTATATCTTTTGTCTGTTAAAGTCCATTAAAATCGGAAGAAAGTTCCTCTAAAAAATGAGCCCTCAGTGCCGAGAAAACAAGAAGGCGAGAAGGTGAGAAGGTGAGAAACCTGACCGCCATAGCCCCGAATTTTCGGGGCGCAGGAGGGTTATCCTGTTATCCCGTCAACAAGCTATCCAGCATATCCTGTTATCATGTCTAAAGTAATTCCAACTATCCTGTGATCCCGCCAGGAGAAAGCTATCTAGCAAATCCTGTTATCCTGTCGAGAAAATCTTGTCATAAAGAAAAATCCCCTCCGATTTGGCTGAGGGGACTTTCTGATATAAATAAAGAAGTTTTTATTTATTTTTTGCTTTTAAAGCAGGGATGACTTTTTCTTCGACGTATTGCAGAAGATCTCTTGGAGCAATGGGTTTATCCAGATAGTCATCTGCATTGATCCAGCTCTTTTCTTCTTTGGTTTGTGTAGAGAAACGGTAGCCTGTTTCGTGACCGGTAGATGTAAAGATCACGACCCAACGTTTATCTCTATTGGCTTGACGAGACATCCAATGTGTCAGGACGAAACCACTATCAAAGTGCTCCATAACAAGATCGCAAAAAACGATTGTTGGATCAAAACTTTTAAAAAGTTCTTTAGCCTCACTTGTATTATATGCTGCTTTAACATCATACCCGTTCTGTTGCAGATAGGGTTGATACATATCGATCAAATCCGGATCGTCATCTATTAATAAAATTTTTGTATTCATTTTATTTTCCTTTTGGGTTAGATAGATTCACGTTTCATGTAATGTGTATGAAGCAATTCATGAGCTTTCTTTCCACCGGGTTTTCCCAGGAAGTTATCATAAAGTGCTTTAACAGAATCATTATAATGTGAACAGCGTTTAGGTAAGGAACGGTCCACTTCATAAATGGCTTCCATTCTTTTTTGAATTTTTTCAGGGGTCTGAGGAAGTGGCTGACCACCGCCATTGATACAACCTCCCGGACAAGCCATAACTTCAATAAAGTGATAATCTGAAGTACCATTTTTAACGTCTTCAAGAAATTTATCGATGTTACGAAGACCGGAAACAGCTGCGACCTTTAATACTGCATTACCCACTTTAATATTAGCTTCTTTAACTCCTTCGAGTCCACGAATAGGAGTAAAATCTATGCGTTCCATATCTTTTCCGGTAATTTTAAAGTGAGCTGTTCTCAGAGCTGCTTCCATAACACCACCGGAAGCACCAAAGATAGCACCTGCACCCGTTGATTCACCCAAAGGATCATCAAAGCCTTCTTCCGGCATGCGTGTAAAATCAAGTCCTGCTATCCTTATCATACGAGCGAATTCGCGGGTGGAAAGCACAACATCAACATCAGGAGCTTGGTGAGTAACCGAAAGTTCCGGACGACCGGCTTCAAATTTCTTGGCAGTACAAGGCATAATAGATAGAACAAAGATCTTTTCAGGATCAATGTTCACTTTCTTGGCATAATAAGATTTGATCATTGCACCTTGCATACCCTGAGGTGATTTACAGGTAGATATATTCTCGAATACTTCAGGATAGAAATGTTCGACATATTTGATCCAACCTGGCGAGCAGGAAGTAAATAATGGAAGTTTTCCGCCATTTTGTATGCGTTCTATCAGCTCATTTGCTTCTTCCCAAATCGTTAGATCCGCTGCAAAGTTGGTATCAAAAACTTCATTCACGCCGATGCGTCGTAACGCTGCCGGAATTTTACCGGTTGATATTGTGCCCGGGGCCATACCGAATTCTTCGCCAATGGCAACACGGACTGCCGGTGCAACTTGTGCAACAACATGAATTTCGGGATCGTTGATAGCTTCCCACGCTTGCTTCAAATATGATTTTTCACGAAGAGCGCCAACCGGGCAAACAGTGATACACTGGCCACAGTAAACACAAGCCGTGGTATTTAATGATCTATCCATTGCTGGAGCTACGTTTGAGTAGAAACCACGATTAACAAAATCAATAGCACCTACATTCTGTACTTCGTGGCACATGCGAACACAGCGACCACATAAAATACACTTTTCAGGATCGCGTTCAACTGCAGGTGATGCAAGATCAAGTTTTCCGCTGCGTTTTTCACCAACATAGCGGTAAGAACGAACACCATATTCAGCAGCCAGGTCCTGCAGACTGCATTGTCCGTTACGAACACAGACTAAACAATCTTGCGGATGATTTGCAATGAGGAGTTCAATAATTGACTTACGGGCGCGACGGACTTTTTTGGAGTTGGTCTGTATTTCCATACCATCCGAGACAGGATAAGCACAAGAAGGAACTAGTTTGCCATTACTTAGTTCGACAACACAAATACGGCAAGCACCTGTAGGAACGAGATCAGCCATGTAACAAAGAGTTGGGATTTTAATACCTTCTCTTTCAGCTACCTGTAAAATTGTTTCACTCGGGTTTGCCCAATATGAATTATTATTAATTTTTATATTCATTTTTTCTCTTTCCTTTCTTATTCCGCTATAATAGCATCGAAACGACAGTTGAGTTCACATTGGCCACAATGAGTACAAAGATCCTGGTCAATGAAGTGAACTTCTTTGCGTTCACCGCTAATAGCGTTAACAGGACATTTTTGTGCACAAAGAGTACAACCAATACAGTTTTCTTCGTTAATCGTATAGGTCAGCATCTGACGACATGCTTTTGCGGGGCAAGTACGATCATAAAGGTGAGCATCATATTCATCACGGAAGTAGCGAAGAGTTGAAATAACCGGGTTTGCAGCTGTTTGACCTAAACCACAAAGAGATGTATCTTTAATAACTTCGGCGAGTCGTTCAAGATATAACATACCTTGGAATCGCATGAGTGAATCAATTTCGCTTTCTTCTTCGCGATAACTTTTGGTGATTCTTTCAAGAATTTCGAGTAAGCGTTTGGTACCTTCACGGCAAGGAATACATTTACCACAGGATTCTGAGGTAATGAATTGCATGAAGTATTTAGCGAGATCAACCATACAAGTTGTTTCATCCATTACAACCAAACCACCGGAACCCATCATAGCGCCGACTTCTTGTAAGTTTTCGTAGTCTATTTCGGTATCAAGAAATTGTTCAGGAAGTGCGCCACCGGAAGGTCCACCGATCTGGACAGCTTTAAAACTCTTGCCATCAGCTATACCGCCACCACAAGTAAAAATAACGTCGCGGATAGTTGTACCCATAGGCACTTCGACCAATCCGGTATTTACCACTTTACCTGATAAAGCAAAAACCTTTGTACCCTTAGAGGTGTTGGTTCCAATAGCTGAATACCAATCCGGACCTTTTCTGAAAATAGTCGGCACGTTAGAGAAAGTTTCTACATTATTAATAATGGTTGGTTTACCAAAGAGTCCAGAAACTGCAGGAAAGGGAGGACGAGGAGTTGGCGTACCGCGCTGTCCTTCAATACTGTGGATAAGAGCAGTTTCTTCACCACATACAAAAGCACCGGCACCTTTTTTGATCTTAAGATGAAAATTAAAACCGCTGTTGAGTATATTATCACCCAAAAGACCGTATTCCATTGCTGCTGCAATAGTTTTTTCGAGTCTTTCAATTGCCAAAGGATATTCGGCACGACAGTAAACATAACCTTTAGAAGCGCCTATAGCGTAAGCGGCAATGATCATACCTTCAACTAAGCGGTGAGGGTCACCTTCCAAAACAGCTCTGTCCATAAAAGCACCGGGATCACCTTCATCTGCATTACAGATCAGATATTTTTGTTCATTATCTTCATTATATGCGAATTCCCATTTTCTTCCGGTTAAAAAACCACCACCGCCACGGCCCTGAAGACCGGATTTTTTGGTATCCTTAATAACTTCGAGAGGCGATTTTGTATTCAGAACAGTTGATAAAGCTTTATAGCCGTCTTTTGCTAAATATTGATCAATATCTTCCGGATCGATCACACCACAATTTTCAAGAACAAGTTTTTCCTGTAGCTTAAAGAAAGGGATTTCGCTGAGCATTGGGATATCAGACCAAATTGAATTATCGCCAAAGGGATATTTACCCAAAGCTTTTTGGATGACCGGTTCTTTATTAACAATGGTACGCTCGATAATTGTATTCACATTATCAGGTGTTACGCGCTTGTAAGAAATGCG
>Ga0172377_10005552_pt1 | contig 12974 bp, 11 predicted proteins | sample Pumphouse3metaG_FD_119749 | JGI IMG/M metagenome (GOLD analysis project Ga0172377, IMG submission 119749) | Leachate microbial communities from a municipal landfill in Southern Ontario, Canada - Pumphouse #3 metaG | ecosystem: Engineered > Solid waste > Landfill > Unclassified | place: Canada... | reverse complement strand
CAGAGCCTCTACAACCTCACCCAGAGGACTATAGAGCTGGAAGTAGTTCCGGCGTGCAGGGCATACGGAATAGGCATCATCCCCTGGAGCCCTCTTGCCGGCGGATTTTTGGGCGGAGTGTTGCAGAAGCACAGTGAGGGGCGGCGTTCTCATATGCGGGATAAGATAGAAGCTCACCGCCCGCAGCTTGAGGCATACGAGTCCCTGTGCAGCAGCCTGGGCGAAGAACCGGCATCCGTGGCTTTGGCATGGCTCCTTTCAAGACCGGTTGTGACGGCACCCATTATAGGCCCCAGAACCAGAGACCAGCTGCCGGGAGCCCTTAGGGCGCTTGATATAATCCTTTCGCCGGAGGTGCTTGAAAAACTGGATAGCATCTTTCCCGGCCCCGGCGGGGAGGCCCCGGAGGCATATTCCTGGTAACAAGCAGACCCGGATAGAATTAAATCTATGCTTGATAATCTGCTAGTACTAAATTAACCTAGATATTGTTGTTAACAATCGTGGTGGAAGGTAGCAGCGGAGATGCCGCCTTCCGATTAACCTCAATCTTCAGTTAATGTAACACTAGTACTCTGTAAACTTGGATTTTGCAAGTTCAAACAGGGCTTCGGCAGCGACGCCTCCGGCTCTGCGACCGAAGTATCGCCCCGGGGGTTGATGCACCTGGCTTCGGCAGCGGCGTGGCTAGAACTGCCCCGTCTGAAGAAGGATAAGAGTGCAGGCGTACAGTACCTCTATGCCGTTTTTCTTGCAGGCATCGGCCAGAACATCGCTCTTAGTGCCGGGGTTCATAATTACGCGGCGGGGTTTTACCGCAACAACATCATCGGCAAGCTCTCCGGCAACGGCAGGGCGTACATACATTGTCACGGTATCCACCGGCTCCGGTATATCTCTAAGGGAAGGGTAGCACTTTATCCCATCAACCGTCTCTTTTAAAGGGTTTACGGGAATAGGGTTGTACCCGCGGGATTGCAGCATATGCAGAGCCCGGTTGGCGTACTTGGTAGGGTCTTCGGTAGCTCCCACTATTGCAACGTTCTTGTTCATTTGAGCCTCCTTGGGGCAGGATAGGGCATATATTCCCAGCATGGTTACTATACCCTATCCTGCAAACTTTGGAGCTTACAATTTTTCCAGCGGATTGGGATGATGATCAAATACCGGAACCGTGGTATCTTTTGGAGCCGCCCACCGGACGGCGTTCTCTATTACTTTCAGCACTTTGCCGTCATAGTAAGTGGGGTGGCTTTCATGTCCGGGGCGGAAGTAGAATATCTTGCCGCGCCTCCTGTGCCAGGCGCATCCGCTTCTAAATATCTCTCCGCCGGCAAACCAGCTTACAAAGACAAGCTCATCCGGCTGGGGGATATCAAACTGCTCCCCGTACATCTCTTCATGCGGAAGCTCTATGTATTCTCCTATGCCCTCTGTTATGGGGTGGGCCGGGTCTATTACCCACAGACGCTCCTTCTCTGCAATATCCCGCCATTTTAAGTTGCAGGTTGTTCCCATAAGGCGCTTGAAGATTTTGGAGTAATGACCGGCATGCAGCACTATAAGCCCCATGCCAGAGAGCACTCTCTGCTGTACCTTGTCTACAACTGCATCAGAGACTTCGCTGTGCGCGCAATGCCCCCACCATGTCATAACATCGGTTTCGGCAAGTACTTTATCTGTAAGGCCGTGCTCCGGTTCATCCAGAGTAGCCGTGCGTACCTGCATATCCGGCTGCTTCTCCAGGTGCCCGGCAATGACTTTATGCATGCCTTCTGGATAGAGCTTGCTTGCCGGATGCTCCGGGTTCTTTTCATGCCGGAACTCGCTCCAGACTGTGACTCTTATCGCTTTGCTCATGGTTCCTCCTGCTGTTAACATATCGGCCCAAGCCGAGAAACTTTAACTTCTATAGAGCTATTCTAGTTTAAAGCATAGACTCCTCCTTTATGTATGGGATGATTTTTTGTGCCGGTGCATGATATACTGTTTAACACTTGCTGTTGAAGGGATTTGACCTTTATGTCTATTGGCGCACGCTGCATCAGGTTTATAGATTTTCCGGGAAATCGCAACTTAAAGCTTCTGGCTCTGGCCACGTTCTTCCTTATGTTTGGATTTGGGGCATACTCTGCAACCTACAATAATTTTATAGTTCAGGTGCTGCATCTGCAGCCGGAGCAGCTGGGGGTTGTGGAATCGCTCAGGGAGGTGCCGGGGCTTATCATGGTGCTGGTTCTAGCCATGACTATGCGGGTTGCCGAGCCTGTTGTTGCGGCTGTGAGCCTTTTTCTTGTTGCAGCGGGCATATCTGCATACTATGCCATTAACAGCCTGGCCACGCTCTACATATTTTCCTTTATCTGGAGTCTGGGGCTGCACTCTTGGATGACGGTGAATCCGTCCATGGTTATGGGTCTTTCAGAGGAGGGCAGCAAGGGCAGGCGCCTGGGACAGCTTGCGGCCGTCTCATCATTCGGCATGATTTGCGGCATGCTTCTTGTACTCTTCCTTGGAGGCATGCTTGGTTTCAGGATAATCTTTCTTGTGGGCGGCGTATCTTCTGTAGCTGCAATGGTCTTTGTCTCCATGATCTCAAGAGATATAGGCCACGCAAAGAAACCCCGCATGGTCTGGAAACGCAAGTACTCTCTCTACTACCTGATAACGTTTCTGGAGGGATGCCGGAAGCAGGTCTTTTTAACCTTTGCCGTATTTGCGCTTGTACGCAACTACCATACGCCCGTAAAAATTGTTGCCCTTCTCATGATTATAAACAGTCTGGTTAACGTTCTATTTTCTGCAAGGGTGGGGCGGCTGATAGACAGGATAGGGGAGAAGAGAGTGCTCTTTTTTTGCTATGCGGCGCTTATTCCTGTCTTTCTGGGATATGCGCTGGTCAGGCAGCCCTTCTACCTGTACATACTTTACGTACTGGATAACCTCTTCTTCCTTGGAAGCATAGGTTTAACCACGTATCTGCAGAAGATAGCCTTGCCGGAGGACCTTATGCCCAGCCTTGCCATGGGAGTCTCTATGAACCACGCGGCGGCGGTTGTTGTGCCGCTGGCAGGGGGATACTTATGGCAAAACCTTGGATACCCTGTTACATTTATGGGCGGCGCGGTTGTGGTAGCCGTCTCTGCGGCGGCGGTGCTGCTAATGAAGACTCCAAAAAAGCCGCACCACAGGTCCGGATAGCCTGCCGGGGTGGAATTTTCATGGGGCCGTGAGATGAGGGCAGCTCCCCATCCCACGGCATAAACCTGCCCTAGCTGCCGGGCGCATCCTCCGAATAAACCTCCACTTCCGTGGTGAAGCTGAAGGTGCTTGGATAATTTACCACCTTATCGTAGTAATCCGGGTAGATGAGTTGCACGTAGCGGGCGTTTACGGGAGCAAACTTGTAGATATAACGCTCCTCCTGGCCCTGCGTGAAGACATGCGAGCCGACCTCCGTGTACTGCTTGCCGTCCGTGCTTACCGCAACCTTGATTGTGCGGGTGGACCCAAAGTTCGGCACACCGGCTGCCACGGCATTAATCCTTGCTGTCTTCTCAAGGTCTATTGTTACCGTTTTCGGGAACTTCGGAGAGTTTCCGCTGGCCCAGCAATGCTGGGAATCCTGCTCCCACGACCCATCCAGAAGGCCGTTTACTCCCCATCCGAATTTGTTTGGGTCGCTGGGCACGTATTTCTTTCCGCGCGCTATATTGAAGCCGTCCGGGGCGGGTATGAGGTAGATTAACATCTTCGCGGAGGCTGAGGCTGACTTGTATATGTAGTTATGGATGGAGTCATCATTTTCCATGGAGTTCTCCACGCATTTCTTGATATCCGGCATATCCGCCATTCCCAGGCGCATGACGCGCCATGAGGAGAAATAGAATCTCTCTTTATTTGCAACCATATCGTGGACGAGCTTGCCCTGCCGGGAATAGTTTCCAGGAATCATTACTCCTGAAGATAACTGGTCTGCAGAGAACTGTCCCACGATTTTGCCGTCTATGGTGGCGGTGTACTTGCCTGTGAGCCCGCGGACGGTAAGCCTCTGACCGGCCATGTTGATGAACCCGGAGCGCTGCATTGCATGCGCTCCGGGTTCATCAAACCAGAACGGAACGCAGGAATTCCCCAGGGTTTCAAGGACTATCTTGGAACCATCCTTGCTTACAAGCTTCAATCCGTTGCCTTTGCCGGATGAAATATCCATATCTCCGAGTGCGGGCATGGGTTCGGCTCCAAGGCACTCAAGCATGGCATGGGCCATTACCAGGTGGCCGGCGGCATTTGGGTGCACGGAATCCGGTATCATGGTAAAGTTGCTGTCCTTTGCCTTCTCTGAAGCTTGGAAAGAGAGCATGGCATGGTGCACATCTGCGTACGGGCAGTTGTACTTCTTCGCAAGCTCCTCAGCCGCCTTACCGAGCGCCTCAAGGGCCTTGTTGTAATCGGCAGTGCCAAGATTGGGCCTTCGGTCATAATCTACGCAGCCCGGTGAAAAAACTACAACCCGTATCTTCTTTTCCTGCAGGGCCTTTATCAGTTTTTCCATATTGGTGCGGTAAGTTGTTACGGTAGCATCGTTTACTGCCTTGTATCCGCCGTCGTTCATACCGAAGAAGAGGGTTACTACCGTGGGGTTGAGCACTAATACATCGCGTTCCAGCCGGTTGTACGCTCTTCCGGCGGTATCGCCGTCCCAGCCAGCGTTGTAGAACCTGATCTTCATATCTGGGTAACGGCAGAAGATGTACTGTTGCAGGTACCTGGAATAGAGTAACTGCTGGGTGATGCTGTCGCCGTAGATTACTACTCGGTCTTCGCCCTTGAAGAGTGGTGCCGCTAAAATCGGGGGAAGCGAGGCCGCGAGCAGAAGAGTAAGCATAACGGCCCTGAGCAGATTGCGAACAGGTCTCATAGTATTCATACTCCTTTTGTAATTTTAGCTTGGACACTAATCTGCAGTGTAGCATACCCGGCTATATATTGCAATATATCTTGGCGCTACGCTTGACATTCTCTTGCAATTGCATTTATAATAAATATTCACAGTTTATATTGTGGAAAAATAACAAACGGGGGAGTCTCTCCATTTGCCGGTTTCCACAGAGCACCTGAAAAACTCTTGACGGTCTCTCCGTGCTAGTCCTAATTAAATGTTGGCAGACCTCGGATAAAGACAAAATCGGTTCTCTCTTAAATGACAACCTGATCCATTTTATCTTAAACCCTGCCGGCCCTGTTACACGTTGTTGGTAGGGAATGCGCCAGTATGGGAAGGCCGAATACCCGCCTTATATGACGGTATTCGGCCTTTTTTGAATGGGAGTAGGCATGGCGGAAACGGGTGCTGTTGTTAAGAGATAACAAGAGGAAGTTGCTATGGTACAGAACAACTCGGTAGAGCAATGGGTAAGCGAGATGGTTAAGCTCTGCACTCCCGATAAGGTGGTGTGGTGCAACGGTTCTGAAGAGGAAAAACGCCGTCTCACTAAAGAAGCCGTAGAAACCGGCGAGCTTATCGAGCTGAATCAGGATAAACTTCCCGGCTGCCTGCTTCACCGCACGGCCAAGAACGATGTAGCACGCACGGAACACCTTACCTTTATCTGCACAAGCAGGCAGGAGGACGCCGGCCCCACCAACAACTGGATGTCCCCGGAAGAGGCATACAGCAAGCTTGGTAAAATATTTAACGGTTCCATGAAGGGGCGTACCATGTATGTGGTGCCCTTCATCATGGGGGTGCCGGGCTCTCCGTTCAGCAAGATTGGGATAGAGCTTACGGACAGCATCTACGTGGTGCTGAATATGAGAATAATGACCCGGATGGGCCAGGCGGCTCTGGACGAACTTGGAGATTCTGCCGATTTTACAAAGTGCCTTCACTCCAAGCATGAGCTGGATATAGATCAGCGGTATATATGCCATTTCCCGGAGGACAACACCATCTGGAGCGTGGGTTCTGGGTACGGCGGAAACGTCCTTCTTGGGAAGAAGTGCCTTGCTCTTAGAATAGCAAGCTGCCTGGGCCGGAAGGAAGGCTGGATGGCAGAGCACATGCTTATTCTGGGTGTGGAGAACCCCCAGGGTGAGACGCATTATATTGCAGCCGCCTTCCCAAGCGCATGCGGCAAGACTAACCTTGCAATGCTTATTCCGCCGGAATCCATGCCGGGATGGAAGGTATGGACTCTGGGCGATGATATAGCATGGCTTAGGCCCGGGCCGGACGGCCGCCTGTGGGCCTTGAATCCGGAGGCCGGGTTCTTTGGCGTGATGCCGGGGACAAACATGAAGAGCAATCCCAACGCCATGCGTACCATCCAGAAGAATACAATTTACACCAACGTGCTCTTAAAAGAGGACGGTACTATATGGTGGGAGGGGCATGATGACCCGGCTCCCGGCCGCGGTATAGATTGGCAGGGGCAGCCTTGGACTCCGGTTTGCGGAGAGAAGGGCGCGCATCCCAACTCCAGATTTACTGCTCCGGTAAGCCAGTGCCCAAGCATAGCTTCCAACTGGGAGAACCCGCAGGGAGTGCCGCTCTCTGCCATAATCTTTGGCGGGCGCCGTGCAAAGCTCGCTCCGCTTGTGTACCAATCGTTTAACTGGCAGCACGGAACCTTTGTGGGGGCAACCATGGCCTCAGAGACTACTGCAGCCGCGCTTGGCGCGCAGGGCGTGGTTCGCCGTGATCCAATGGCAATGATCCCGTTCTGCGGTTACAATATGGCGGAGTATTTTGGTCATTGGCTTGAAATGGGCGCCAAGCTTACAAACCCGCCCAAAATCTTCCATGTAAACTGGTTCCGCCAAGATGAGGACGGCAACTTCCTGTGGCCGGGCTTTGGCGATAACCTTAGGGTGCTGAAGTGGATTATAGACCGCTGTGGCGGCAATGTGCCGGCGGAAGAATCGCCCATAGGGTATCTTCCGGCAAATGGCGGCATAAATCTTGAAGGCACCGATGTTTCAGATGAGATGATGGACGTGCTTACCTATGTTGATAAGGACGCTTGGTACGAGGAACTCAGGAGCCAGGCGGAATGGTTTAAGCAGTTTGGGTACACTCTGCCTCTTGGCATATTGAAGGAGCATGAGGCCCTTGCATTCAGGCTGGCAAAGTAATACCAGGCTGTTAATCTAAAATTAGGGAAGGCCGGCAGTTTTATGCCGGCCTTCTTTTTTTATAAGCGGATTTCCAAAGCCCATGCCCGGGCGTGTCCAGATTTGGCAGCGGCGCACTAAAGTGCTCTGCGACCGAAGTATCTTCTTGGGGTTGATGCACCTTGCTTCGGGAAGTATCGCACTTGCATCTACCCATTTTGCGGCGGGCGGAGCCGGGGTAAGCTATCGCAGGGCGTGAAAGGCCGGATGCTGGTATTTTATATAGCCTGTCCGGGGCGTCCAGGGGTTGCTATGCGCCCCCTTTCCGGGCTGCACATATCATCTCTGCCTGGTGGAGTGCTAAAACGATACGGCAAGCTTTAGAAGGTCGCTGGCTCCCGGGCCGGTGCCGGTGTCTACAAGGTACAGGTTGGAGTTGGAGTCTGCTGAGATCAGCCCAAAGAGTTTATCGGCCTGCGGTATGTATACGGTGCCAAGGAAGTCGCCATCGGGGCTGAAGGCGTCTATCATCTGCCTCCCGTAGTTGCGGCATGCAAGGAGCGCCCAGACCACTCCGGTACCGGGGTCCACTGCAATATCTGATATAAGGACGGCATCCTCCGGGTAGTCAAATTCCCGGGTCCACGTATGGGTGTTCATCCCCTTGGGAGCTATTTTCCATATTCTGTAGGGCGGCATGCCGTAGCTTACGTACATGTTTCCCTGGGAATCGCAATCCATGTTCACAAAGGCCGGGTCTATCATGCCGCGGTGCCTGGATGGGGCGGGGATGATCTCTACAAGGCTGCCGAACTCATCGTAGATATTTATATGCTCGCATCCGTCTATGCTTGTCATGGCCAGGGTGGAGTAATTGGGGCCCTGGCACAGGCACACAACGCCCGGTACACCGTATTCGCCGGCATACTTGCCGTCCTCATTATACATGGTGACGCCTTCATTTTTAGGGTCGGCTATGGAGAAGGTGGAATCCGGGGCTACTGCAATGCTTGGGGGCATCCGCATATCGTCCTGGTCGCTAAAATCTACTTGGAAGATTCCTACAGGTTGCGGGGACGAGTCAAACTTATACACCCCGGAGTTTGCAATATCGCTTACAAAGATATTTCCATTGGGGTCAATAGCTATATCGTTGGCTTCGATAAATGCAAGATCTAGTGCTTCCGGTATGTTAATCTGCCAGACTATTTCTGCGCTGCTCAATTCCTGCCACCTGCCAATTCTATTAAAATTAAGATATCAAATGAAAACAGATTGGTTTGAATAATAGCAGTATCAATGTCTAACCGTTAATTGAACTATAGCATGGTTTGTCATTCCTGTCCAGGCCTTAACCCCGGCGTACCTTCCCGAGAGGTATGTTTCATACCAGAATTCGGCGGAATAAGCCCCCGGTTTGGAAAGATTCCAGCCAAGTTTGGTTAGATCAACGGTGAAGGAGTGGCTTTCATAGGGCTTAAGAGTAAGGAAATCTTTTTTGAGATGTGCGGGCATAACCTTTAAGCTCCCCTTATGCTCCATGGGCCGCCCTTCGTACTTCATTAAGACTCTGACGGGGAACTGGTTGCTGTTGAAACTGGATGGGAGCGGCTTCATCCACCCGTTCAGGCGGATGCTTTTTTTGCCCCTGTTTGTAATGGTGATTTCAACCTGGGCGGGTTCTCCCAGACGTGCAGACAGCTTCATGGGGGTTACGGAGAGTTTGAGTTCGCCGGTAAGGCCTGTGCGGGCGCCGAGCCCTGTATATTCATCTACATATAGCTGATTGTTTTTTGCTGATAAGCGGTCGGAGAGGCGGTTGCCCGTATATATCCCTGCAAATACGGCAAGCAGCAGTATGGGAAGAACTATCCAGTGCCGTCTTCCTTTGAACCTGCAATTTTTTTTGCCTGACTGGTCATCTTCGGGAATGTTATTATTCAATGTTGCCGCAATCCCCTTATGAACATAAATAAATGATACCACACAGTACCAATTTATGCCAGATGGGTATTCTTGAGTGTCATAAATATTTTACGGCATGCCGGGCTGGTGCTTGCTTTTTTTAGGCGGCCGCCTATGCCTTGAGGCGGCTTTTTTAATCTAAACAGCTTGGACGGGGCTATTCTGCACTCAATTGAAGCGCTGCATCCATAGTCTCTAAGGTTTGCATGGCGCTGTCCAGGCACGTTAGCTTAATCAACCTTTTTATAGAATCGTTGCAGGCCACCAGGTTAACGGCTCCGCCTCTGGATTTTATTTGCTTTGTTGCCGCAAAGAGTGCCGTAAACCCGTTACTATCCATGTAGCTTACGTTACCCAGGTCTATAATAAGATCCCTTGCTCCGGTTTCCATAGCCATATCTATGGCTAGTTTCAGTTCATTTGCGGAACAGGCATCTATCTCTCCTTCAGCCTTTATTACCGGCACTCCGGAGACTTCGCTTATAACAGTTTCAAGTTTGGCATTATCAGGCTGCAAAGCATCTACCACCTTTCATATCTGTTGGAGACTAAAAAAGCACTCCGCGCTTGGCAAGGATTATGAGTATATCGAAGGTGAACGCTGCTGCCCAATGCAATGCAAAGCACGGAACAAACGACTTCGCTCTAAGTGCGATTATACCCAAAATCAACCCCGCGCCAAAGGATGATAAAAATTCCGGGCCGGGTTTTCCGGCGTGCATTATTCCAAATGCCAATGCCTGCGGGATGATAGTCCACCATCCCATAAGCCTCTGCAGCCCAAAGAGCATGAAGCCTCTAAAGAAGAATTCCCAGCAGAAGAGGTACATTCCGTATGTAAGCTCAAAGTAACCGAAGGCCGCTAAACTGAACTCCGCCTGTTTGTATATTGGGTAGTAACTCTGAAACTGCGGCCAACGGGATGCAATAACAAGCAGCGGGAGGAGCATAACAAAACTTATGCCGGAGAGAGTCATACCCGTGCGGAAATCCCCCAGTGTAAACCCGTAGCCGGCGGGTTCGTGCCGCAGCGCAAAGAACAGGAATACCATTGGAAGCCACAAAAGCGCCGCAATATTTGTTACAAGGTATGCATCATAGGCGTGGCCACCCTTGTTGAACTTGAATAGAAAGCACAATACCGCCAGGGATATAATGCCCGTGAATACCGGTGTCCATCTGCTTTTACCCATAGATTGTTCTACCTCCGCCCAATTTGCATGCATATAGTAATATCCTACAGCATCCCTTATCCATTTTCAATATTTGGGCATGTTTAGCTCAGCAGATAGCGGGTATAACAAAGTTAGCGCCCGGTTCTGCCGGATAGTTTTACAAATTTGAATACCGGTAAAAAGATTGAAATGACCGGGCTCATACCCCGGCACAACATACAGGAGGAAACATAATGACACATGAGTTACCGCCGCTTCCCTATGAGTACAACGCTCTGGAACCCTACTATGATGAAGAGACTTTGCGTCTGCATCATGATAAGCACCATGCGGCATACGTCGCCGGCTGGAATGCAGCAGAGGATAAAGTCTCTGCCATGCTGAAATCCGGTGATTTTAAAGGCGCAAAGTCAGCGGCAAAGGAGCTGGCATTCCATGGTTCCGGCGACATTCTGCACACAATCTTCTGGACAAACATGAAGCCGGGAGGAGGCGGCGAACCCTCCGGAGCTCTTGCCGATGCCATAGCCCGGACATTCGGCAGCTTTGATGCGTTTAAGGGACTCTTCATTGCTACGGCAAATGCTGTTGAAGGTTCCGGCTGGGCGGTGCTTGCATACCGCAAGATGGATGATGGCCTTGTGGTTCTGCAGGCGGAGAAGCATGAGAACCTTACGCAGTGGGGGGTAGAGCCGGTGCTTGTGCTGGATGTGTGGGAGCACGCCTATTATCTTAAATATCAGAACAAGCGGCCGGAATGGACAAAGGCCTTTATTGAGCACCTGGTAAACTGGGATAATGTGGCAGAACGTCTTTCTGCCGCAAAGGGTAAGTAACAGAGGCATGGGGGAGTGTAAATCTTGCGCTCCCCCTTTATTCCAGCTTCTTTCTGAACCATACCACGCTAAGAACAAGTATTATAATCCCCAGTGCCGTTAAGGGCGCAATCTGATTCCAGAGAAGAGTAACCCCCGTCCCCTTAAGAAATATCCCTCTTACTATGTCCAGGTAGTAACGCAGCGGTATAGTGTAGGTTAATGCCTGAATTACGGGCGGCATGTTTGCAATTGGGAAGAAGAACCCGGAGAGCAGAAAACTTGGCATCATAATAAAAGAGATTGCCATCATTGCCTGCTGCTGGTTTCTGGAGACTGTAGAGATAAATAGACCTATGCCAAGCGCAGAGAGCAGAAAGAGCCCTGAGAGCAGCAGAAGCAGGACTATGCTGCCTGTAACGGGCACCCTGAAGGCTCTTGTGCCAACCAGAAGAATAAGGAATATATCCAGGTAGCCTATTGCAACATAGGGGAGCACCTTTCCAAGAATAAGTTCATGCTTCCGTATGGGGGTTACAATAAGCTGCTCAATGGTGCCCAGTTCCTTTTCTCTTACAATGGAGAATGCAGTAAGTATCATGGTTATCTGCATAAGTACAAATGCTATAATCCCCGGGACCATATAGTTTTTGCTTTCAAGCGTTGGGTTATACCATACGCGAATCCTGGCATCCACCCCGGACGGCGGCGGGCGCCCGAATCTCTTTATGATAATGTTTTCTGAATAGCTGCGGAAGATGGCCTGCATGTATCCCAGCGCCGTTGTGGCAGTGTTGGGGTCGCTTCCGTCTACAATTACCTGCACCTGCGCCGCCGTTCCGCGGGACAGGTCTTTTGCAAAACCCGTTGGAATAACCACCGCCGCCGTGACAGAGCCTCTGTTTATAAGTTCATCAAGGCTCCTGAAATTTGCAACCAGGTATTTGAACCTGAAGTAGCGGGAGGCTGTTATTGTGCTTATAAGTTCCCGGCTTTCCTGGGTGCGGTCAAGATCATACACAGAGGTATCTATATTTGCAATAGTTGTGCTTATTGCATAGCCGTAGATTACAAGCTGAAACACGGGGGCAAAAATGACCATGGGGAGGAGACGCCTGTCCCGGCGGAATTGTAAAAACTCTTTTCTTGCTATGTTGAAGATTCTTGACCACACAGGCATCACCCTTAAATCAGCTTACCCAACTTAAGATGACGGTATTCGGCCTCATTCATCTGTTGTTGGCAGGTCTGGAAGGGATGCTTCGGCCCACGAGCCGGAGGCGTCGCTGCAGAAGCTGGACACGGGCGCAGAGGCATATATCAGCAGAATAAATCATCGCCCTTGGTGTGCTGGTAGAGAGAGCCTCCCCCCGGAGAACCAGTCGTCCGGCGAGAGGCTACTACTTCACCAAAAGTTATGATTTTTAACCATGCTTCGGCAGCGGCGTGCTTTGCACTCTGCGACCGAAGTATCACCCCGGGGGTTGGTGTCCCATGCTTCGGCAGCGGCGTGCTTTGCACTCTGCGACCGAAGTATCGCCTTGGGGGGTGATGCCCCATGCTTCGGCAGCGGCGTGCTTCGCACTCTGCGACCGAAGTATCGCCCCGGGGGTTGGTGTCCCATGCTTCGGCAGCGGCGTGCTTTGCACTCTGCGATCGAAGTATCGCCCCGGGGGTTGATGCCCCATGCTTCGGCAGCGGCGTGCTTTGCACTCTGCGACCGAAGTATCGCCCCGGGGGTTGGTGTCCCATGCTTCGGCGGCGGCGTGCTTTGCACTCTGCGACCGAAGTATCGCCCCGTGGGTTGGTGCCCCATGCTTCGGCGGCGGCGTGCTTTGCACTCTGCGACCGAAGTATCGCCCAGGGGGTTGATGCCCCTTGCTTTGGCAGCGGAGGCAGGTGT
>Ga0172377_10005551_pt1 | contig 12976 bp, 14 predicted proteins | sample Pumphouse3metaG_FD_119749 | JGI IMG/M metagenome (GOLD analysis project Ga0172377, IMG submission 119749) | Leachate microbial communities from a municipal landfill in Southern Ontario, Canada - Pumphouse #3 metaG | ecosystem: Engineered > Solid waste > Landfill > Unclassified | place: Canada... | reverse complement strand
TTCTATTCGCCTCGTCAATCAAACGGTGAAGATCCTTCTCATCACTGTTTTCCAAAGCCTTTCGGAAACTCTGTAGTTTCTCCATGTTGGCACTTCCTAACCATCGAGTCGCTGAAGTTCTACGGCGTGGCCGCACTGCAGGCCGCCACCTTCGCATTTGTGGTGCATCTGATGCAGACACTCATGATCCTAATTATCGGATTCATCAGTTTCGTATCGCTCCCATTTGTGAACAAGACGAGAAGACAATAGCCACAAGCAAATAAAACCATTACTATCAAAATAGGCCCCATAGATTTGAATCGCAAATCTATGGGGCCATTCTTTTACCCTATCCTCTAATCGTCATCTCAATATACGCTTGATTCTATTCGCCTCGTCAATCAAACGGTGAAGATCCTTCTCATCACTGTTTTCCAAAGCCTTTCGGAAACTCTGTAGTTTCTCCATGTAAGAGTCCAGAACAGACATCACATTCTCCTTATTCTGAAGAAAGATAGGTGCCCACATATCCGCGTTACTCTTTGCCAAACGGGCTGTCGACGCAAATCCTCCCGATGCCAAGTCGAAAATGTTTTTCTCGTTTTTCTCCTTGTCCAAGACAGTCAGAGCCAGAGCAAAGGAGATGATATGCGATATGTGGGAGACGTATGCCGTATGCACATCGTGGTGGGCTGCACGCATATAGATAACCCGCATATTCAGGCAGTCATAGAGGCTACGCACCAATTCGACCGCTTTGAAATCAGAATCTTCTGCATTGCAGATGATGCCAGCACGCCCGGCAAAAAGATTCGGAATGGCCGCCCACGGACCACAATACTCCGTTCCGGACATAGGATGGGAAGCCACATAGTTTTTGCGCTTTGGATGATAATGTACGGAGTCGTTCAGTTTCTCTTTCGTAGAACAGACGTCCATAACCACCTGATTGTCGTTTATCTTATCCAAAACATCAGAAAGCATACGCAAAGCGGCACTTACCGGCACGGAAAGAATAATCAGGTCACTTTTCTTGACCAACTCTTCGTAAGGAAGGATTTCGTCCACCAATCCTATCTTCTGCGCAGTAGCCGCATTCAACTCCGTATTGTCACAACCAATGAAATGGTCGGCAAACTTATTTCGGCGAAGATCTATCGCCATCGAACCTCCAATAAGGCCTAAACCTATAATACCAACTGTCATCTTATTATTCTTTTGTTATTACATTTTACATTTTGAAATCCACAGACAATAAAAAAGCCCCGCTTAATGCAGGGCTTTTAATATCTTATCACATCAACACACATAAATATAAAAGCCCTACTACCTCCGATAAAAGAAGTAATAATAGCAATAATAATATGTCATGTTCATGTTGACCATCTACCTTGTTTGAAAACGCAACAAAGTTACAAACAATATTCCTCCATCCAAGTGATTTGAAAAATATTTTAGACTATAATCGCCATAATTCTTATCTGCCAATCGGTTTTCCAATCAATTTGCACCTGTAATCAAATCATTATATTGTGACTCGAAGAACCCCTCCGCATAAAATTTAGAAACATCTTTCAGCGGGGAGAAACAAAGCACGAAACCATCACCGTTAAACTTCACAGAAAAAAGATTCGGTGCAATGTCCGCATTCTCCAACGGCCTGGAGGCTATCTTATAAATGCCGTTCCGGAATGTAAACATACGCTTAAACCCTGATTTCACATCAAAACAAAAGCTTTGTTCTCCGGAGACGTAAATGCGCATGGTGTAGATGGAATTATTGGATATACTGAATTGCGTATTAGCAGAACCCACCGAGGTGCCACAACTGACGGAATCATCACCAGAGACATCTTTCAAGAAAAGATCGGCCACCTGTTTATCAACGCACTTGCGTTCAGCCAGATAAAGATACTTACCAGACGGGTACATCTTGCAATACGTATTATAGGAAGCAACGGAAGAGAGGGAATCGGCCATGTGCCAAGCGGCTTCGTCTGCCGACCAGCAGGAAATTTCCTTTTTATCCAAACAAAGGCACTCCTTCTCCACCCTTCGACCTTTCTTCAGGGCAGAGCGTTTCCTATTCTCCAAATCACGCGCCGCATTGCCATGAGAACGAGAACGCACACCGGCAATCTCCCGCCCTATCTTTCCCTTCTGGCTCAACTTCTCCGTGAAACGGTCGGCCACACGTTTTGCGGCATTGTCAGAAAACCACTCGGCAATCTCATCCACCAGATTATGTCCGTCACCACTCAGCGGATACTCTTCCGGATAATCCATCTCCAATGAGTTTTTCCGATTGTCCACGACAACCGTCGTCGCACCGTCCTGCACCTTTTCCTTCTGCCCGCCACCACAAGAGATCAACGAACAGCAAAACAATGACAACACATAAAACCTAGAACAATATAACTCTCCCATAACTTCCAATAAATAAAATGTGCCATCTGCAGTATCAACCGCAAACGGCACATTAGATAATATTCTACATTAATCGTATCATTCCCTTCTCGTATACACCATGTCTATCCTAGGTCTTTTCAAAAGATCCGTAGAATTGCTTCCATATAACTTTGTAGCCGTAATCCACAATTCTTGATTGTAGGCATACACATAATAAGAACCTTGAGTATCTACAGCAACCCTCGATATAGGAACCAAAACCATAGAATTGGATATGGACGACTTGCCAGAGAGCCTCATCTGTACGGCCTTCGTCATGTCAAAAGAATAGGAATAGGACGCCGTATCAAAAGCCGAATAGAAAGAGGAGATTCCGTCAGGAGTCTTATTCTGCGCAAAGAACGAAACGACAGAATCCTTATTTATGAGCAGCATGGCCGAGTTCGGACTTTTAGACATATCCGTAGTCCAGTTTAAATTCTGAGCCCACAACTTCATTCTCGCACTATTAAACATCACCTTCGTAGTGTCTGCCGCATATCTTCTTACCGAATCTACCATCACAGAAAACGGCACATCAATCGAAGTATAGATACCGGAAGGAGTATATGTATAGGTATAAGAGGAACCGTTGTTTGTCAAAGAATTGAAGCTTGACTCCAACCCCTCATGTCTGACCAAATCGATCCTAGCCACCGATTTGTTGGCAGAAAGGAAGACATTAGACGCCAATATTTTAAGATGTTTACCACTTTTGTCCTTTATATTAGCCGTATTCACAACCGTATCCCGTCCGTCATAAGTAGTAGTCAGCAATGCGTCATAGGTATAATACATTAAGAAACCGGCCACGCTTATCTTTACGATTCCACCACCATTAAACGAATGGGAAACATAAACGCCCTTAAATATATTATTGAACTGGGTCTGTGAAGTAACAGAAGAACCTTTCTGATAAATCTTGACCAATCGGTTCACATAATCGCCGGAAACCGGCACCTTTATCGTTCTCGAATTCTGTATCTGATAAGAAAGTGAGCCTAACAATGTATCCTTGTTGCAAAAATCGGAAGCCTTCGTATTCGTATAATATCTCGTCGAATTATTCAAAGTCTTGTTCAATGCATAGACCTTCACGGCCTGCAAAGAAGTGGAATCGCCAAAGAAATCGTCCTCATAGCCCATGTAAAAATAGGCGGAGTCGACCTCCATATTCGAAGGAGACTCTATTTTTGTGATTTTTCCGAACTTAGGATCCAAACCCTTCAATAAAGTATCGAGGATACCGGTAGTAGTGGAAGTCGAACTGACAATCGTTGTGTTAGGAAGCGTCAGGCCATCAATACGGGAATCGATTTGAGAGAGAAACTCCATCTTTGTCTTCCCGAAAGTAGGGTCCGTATATTCACCCAAAAAGAAATAAGAAGATTTGCTCAACGTGGAGTCTACCAGAACCGAAGACGACGAAATATTCACCATGTTAGAATAAACATGAAGCAAATCCTCTTCCGGCTGGATCAAAGAACCTACTTGACCATCATCCTCACAACTCGACAGGAGCAATGCCGACAGGCACATAAAAAGCACAAATTTCAACTTCATCAGTATTTTCAGAATATAATTTATTTTCAAAAAAATGGCTGGTGTCCGGACTAAAACTATTTTGCCAGAACTTTATCGTAAAAGCTGTTCACCTCCTCAAATCCATTTTCAGAAGAGAAATATGGAAGGAATAATTTTCCCTGCTGATTGATGAAGTCCACCACATCGCCGTTTACATGCTCGCTGGCCTGTATCACAGCGTCCGAATAATCGGCGGCAAACTTGGACAAATCAGCATAAGAGACATTTTTCCCTAAAATGGAAGCGATGTCAGAATCTTCCACTCCATCAATCTTCATTTTTTCGCCAAACCGTTCAGAAAACGGATTTTTGAAATCATCATTGTATAAAGAATATACTAATTTTGAATTTTTAAAGAATGGGTCCGTATTGAAAGCTTTTTTCACATATAATGGAGCCAATGCTGTCATCCATCCATGGCAATGGATAATGTCAGGAGTCCATCTTAATTTCTTCACCGTCTCAAGGACTCCTCTCACAAAGAATATGGAACGGTCTTCATTATCTTCAAACTCCCCTTTTTCATCAGCGACAGTGTTCTTTCTCTGAAAGAAATCGTCATTATCAATGAAATAGACCTGCATACGCGCAGCCTGAATAGACGCCACCTTTATTATGAGGGGATGATCCGCATCGTCAATGATCAGATTCATACCAGAAAGGCGAATGACCTCATGCAATTGGTTCCTTCGTTCATTCACACAGCCAAACTTCGGCATAAAAGTTCTAATCTCCCGACCCTTCTCCTGAATTGCTTGCGGTAATTGCCTACAAACATTGGCAACTTCCCCTTCCGACAAATACGGTGTGATTTCTTGCGCAATGTACAATATTTTAGTTGCTTCCATTATTTATTATAAGTCAATACTAAGACATGCAAAGATAACACAATAACCCAACAAGAACAAGTTTTATCACCAAAAAGTCCTTTTCCGGAAAAAGGGACGATGAAGAATTTCCTCTCAGCCTGCCATTGCGCCAGAATCAAACCGCACACTAGAAAATAGCCCTTTTTCTTTCCCATCTAATTTTTATTTATTTACCTTTGCACTGTCAAAAAAATGGCGTCTGAAATGGATTTCTCCACACAGACAACGACTTATAAGACAAATACATACAAACAAAAGCGGCATTCTGCCACACTTTACGACCGGGTGCATTCTATTACTTGACAGCTTTTGCTTTAGACAAAACAACTTATAATTTACATAGAAAATGAAAATTTATAAGAAAACAGCAGACTTACAAAACGCTCTGCTAGAACTAAAAAAAGAAGGTAAAAAGATTGGGTTGGTTCCCACCATGGGAGCATTACACGCCGGACATCTCTCTCTTGTAAAGAAATGCGCTGCCGAAAATGACGCATGTGTTGTCAGCGTATTTGTCAACCCTACCCAATTCAACAACAAAACCGATTTGGAGAAATATCCCCGCACATTGGAGAACGACGTGAAACTACTAGGAAGCGCCAATTGCTCCATCGTGTTTGCACCTAGCGTCGATCAGATATATCCGGAGCCAGACACGAGGGTGTTCGATTTCGGCCAACTGGACAAGGTGATGGAGGGTAAGTTCAGACCAGGGCACTTCAACGGCGTGGCCCAGGTAGTGAGCAGACTTTTTGACATCGTGAAGCCGGACAGAGCCTATTTCGGAGAAAAAGACTTCCAGCAATTGGCCATCATCCGCGAGATGGTGAAGAAATACGGCATCCCGGTCGAAATCGTAGGATGCCCTATCGTCCGGGAGAATGACGGCATGGCCCTAAGCAGCCGAAACATGAGACTCTCTGCCAACGAAAGAGAAAAAGCCGTGCTCATCTCCCAAACTTTACTAAAAAGTTGTACTTTTGCGCCACGGAAAGGCGTAGCCGAGTTGAAACAATGGGTGATTGACCAAATCAACGGCGAGCCGATACTGAAAGTCGAATATTTCGACATTGTAGACGGATTGACAATGCAGTCCATCAATAAATGGGACGACACGGACTATCCTGTCGGCTGTATCACCGTCTATTGCGGCGAAGAAGTTCGATTGATAGACAACATCAAATATAAGAAGTAAAGGACGAAGAGCGCGCCCTAACGACAATTTGCAAACAAATGTGAGGTATCCCTTTCTCTTGATACCACCAAATAAATGAAGTTATGTTTATTGAAGTAGTTAAATCAAAAATTCACCGAGTTACCGTCACCGAGGCCAATCTCGACTATATTGGCAGCATTACAATAGACGAAGACCTCATGGATGCGGCCAACATCATAGCCAACGAGAAAGTCTCCATCGTAGACAACAACAACGGCGAACGCTTTGACACCTACGTAATAAAAGGGGAAAGGGGTTCCGGCGTAATTTGCCTCAACGGAGCAGCAGCGAGGAAAGTACAGAAGGGCGATATCGTGATCATCATGTCATACGCCCTGATGGAGTTTGAAGAGGCAAAAGGATTCAAACCTTCCGTCATCTTCCCCGATACAAAGACAAACAAGATCATCAATTTATAATTTCCGTCTCCACACGGAGCGGCAATAAGAAAAAAGAAAGGAGGTGCCAGACCGGACATCTCCTTTTTTCATCTTCTTTTCGGAAAAGCCTCAACTCATCCTACTTTTATAATCCTCATATCCGAAACGACGCAACATTTCAAGACTTCCATCCTTTGTCCACAAAGCGATGGACGGATGTGAAATGCCGTTAAACATGGTGGTTTTCACCGTTGTATAATGGATCATGTCCATAAAAACAATCCGGTCTCCTATTTGCAGCTCTTTATCGAACGACCAGCTGCCCACATAATCGCCGGAAAGGCAACTGTTGCCACCCATCCGGTACGTAGGTTTTCCATCCACCTCGTCCGTAGCACCTAGTATTGCCGGTTTGTATGGCATCTCCAAACAATCTGGCATATGACAAGCAAACGAGACATTCAGAATAGCAGTCTTGATGCCATGGTTCTCCACTATGTCAACCACAGAAGAGACCAGCTCGCCCGTCTGCCAAGCAAATGCGCTGCCCGGCTCCATAATCACCTTCAGCCAAGGATATCTGGCACGGAAATCATTCAACAACGAGACCAAGAAATCCACGTCATACCCTTTCTTCGTCATAAGATGTCCGCCACCGAAGTTGATCCACTTGATTTGGTCAAAATACCTACCGAATTTCTGTTCAACAACCGCCAATGTTCTGGCAAGATCAGAAGAAGACGATTCACACAACGTGTGGAAATGCAGCCCCTCAATGCCAGATGGCAACCTGTCGCCCAAGAGATTTGCAACAACACCTAGCCTAGAACCGGGAGCACAAGGATTGTAAAGGTCTGTCTCCACGTCCGAAAACTCCGGATTGACACGCAACCCACAAGAGACAGGTCGGTCCATGCCTTCCAAAAAAGGCCTATGATGTTCGTATTGGGATATAGAGTTGAACGTAATGTGGCTACTACACACCGCGATTTGTGGAAATTCATCATCCGTATAGACCGGTGCATACGTATGGGCAAGATTACCCATCTCCTCGTATGCCAGACAAGCCTCAGACAAAGAACTAGCCGTTGAATAAGGTATGTATTCACGTACAATAGGGAAAACCTTCCACAAAGCAAACGCCTTGAAGGCAAGTATTATTTCAACTCCGGTCCGATCCTTCACGGAACGGATCAATTTGAGATTGGAACGCAACCTCTCCTCATCCACCACATAACATGGAGATGGCACCTTTGTGTAATCTATCATCCGATATATAGCCCTTTAGAATTTTACAGTCAAACTATTTTGACTTGGCAAATTTAGGAGAATTTCAGCAAAAAAACATCACGCAACACAAAGTTATCCGACTCACCTACAAATTAGCAAACCAAGGCCACTTCGCTCTCATCCCTATTCCACAACCTATTCATATCCCAATGGAATAATCAAATAGGAGCAGACATCACGCCCTTGATACCTGGCAGGAACCATATCAGGGAACAATGACACGACACGCAAAACCTCATCGTCCAAAGGCGTAGCCGATGGCATCATAATCTTACTGTCGGCCACAGAGCCATTATCATCCACCATAATCTTCAGCAGCATACGCCGACTAGACATGGAAGAGATGAAATTGGCGCTCTCTTTCATATTGTCCGTGAAGAACGCATACATCGCATTCATACCTCCGGGAAATTCGGCTTTCCTTTCCGGTAGAGTATACACCGTGTCACATCCATTCTGATTCTGGACTACCACATAGGGAAGCCTCTTCTGCGCTTCCGCCGACAACATGGCGAAAAGCAAGACCAAAATATAAGCAAATTTCGTTTTCATATTCGTTTCGTTTTACTATTGAAGTTCTTTTTTCTCACATATACGTAAATTTAATAAAAAACATTTCAGAAAACAAAAACTAGAGATGTGTTTTAGGCCACATTTTTCATGGGCACCATAACAATTTGACAATTATCAACGTATACGTAACAGATTCATTATCCATCCAAAAGCAGAAACACCCAAAGATTGGATATCCGGATTGATTCTAAAGACTTCCTCTTTCAGAATTAAGGAAATAACAGGGCGGCATATAATCGAGCGGGCAACAACTTCGGGAGAGAAACGGAATTTGTCCAAATCCTCCGAACCGAAATGGAACAGTCCAATAAAATTGGATTTTGCAGGAATAGGCCAGACACAACAAACCTCCTGTTCTCCTACTTGTTGCCCTCCAGCAAGAAAAGCAAGCAGAAGAGCCCGCACCCGCTTTCCAGAAAACGCAGCACCTTCCGCATCCTCGACCATTTGTGAGTGTAGGTCTTGAACGACAACCAAATCCAATTTGTTTCTACGGGACATTTTGCAGACAATGCGATACGTGGAAAACACCATCCGTTACCCACTCGATTCGAAATAGAGCCGAAATAGGAACAGATTTTCACATAATCAACTAAGAATAAGGCAACACGCATTATCCAGCCTCCCATACGCAAACTATTTTCTACCTTTTTTTGAAAAAAAATGCAAAAAAGATTGCCAATCCAAAAATACAGCCTATATTTGCATCGAAATTAAATTTGTAACGATTACAAATTTAAAATAAAAGCAGCAATATGGAAGCAACGGATAAATACTTAAAGGAGCATGGTATCAAGCCATCCGTACAGAGGATTGCCGTCATGGAATATCTCAGAAGCCACAAGACTCATCCTACCGCCGATGAGATTTTCAGCGCACTCTATCCGAGCATACCGACGTTGTCGAAAACCACCGTCTACAATACGCTGAAACTTTTTGTAGAGCACAACGCAGCGCTCTATCTGACCATAGACGACAAGACAGCTCATTTCGACGGTGACACGTCCTTCCATGCGCACTTCTTCTGCCTAGGCTGCGGATGTATCTATGACATTCCGATAGAAGACATCCATAATCTGAAAACAGAGATAGACGACCTCACCATCACGGAGACACATATCTACTATAAAGGATATTGCCGTAAATGTCTGGAGGAGAAAGAGAGAAACGAGAAAGAAAGCAAGTAAAACTATAAATACAAACAAACAACTAAAATTAAAAGATCATGAAAAAGAAATTCATTTGTCCGGTATGTGGTTATGAGTACGAAGGCGAATCAGCTCCAGAGAAATGCCCAGTATGCAAGGTTCCAGGAAGCAAATTCATTGTAAAAGAGATCAACGATGGCGAAGCGTTGACATTCGTCACCGAACACGTAATCGGCATCGCCAAAGATTGCGACGACGAGATGAAGAAGGACTTGAACGCACACTTCTCCGGCGAGTGCTCGGAGGTGGGTATGTACTTGGCCATGAGCCGTCAAGCCGACAGAGAAGGTTACCCTGAAATTGCAGAGGCTTTCAAACGTTACGCAATAGAAGAGGCAGAACACGCATCCAAATTTGCGGAATTGCTCGGCGACGTGGTTTGGGACACCAAAACAAACCTTGAGAAAAGGATGAACGCCGAATCTGGTGCTTGCGCAGACAAGATGCGTATCGCCAAACGAGCAAAAGAGCTGAACCTAGATGCCATCCACGACACCGTACATGAAATGGCTAAGGACGAAGCCCGTCACGGAAAAGGATTCGAAGGCCTTTACAATAGATACTTCAAGAAATAAGGGATGGTTGCCCTACCGGATATGGAAGGAAAAACAATCCACAAATCGTAAAAACGCAAAGTCTCATTCGGCAAAAACCTTTGAGACTTTGCGTTTTTTGAATATATTTGTCTCCCTATGGGTTTCTATGGAGACCCTATATTTTTCCGACTAAAACAAAAAAAATATGAAATACATCGGAGCACATGTAAGCGCATCGGGAGGCGTAGAGAACGCACCCATCAACGCCGCCGCTATCGGAGCGAAAGCATTCGCCCTGTTTACGAAAAACCAAAGGCAATGGAAATCGGCGCCATTGAGCATTGGCAGCATCGCAAAATTCAAGGAGAACTGCGAAAAAGCAGGCATCTCCTCCGACCATATTCTACCCCACGACAGCTATCTCATCAACCTCGGGCATCCTGACGACGAAGCCATCGTGAAATCAAGAGAGGCTTTCCTTGACGAGATGACCAGATGCGAACAACTAGGACTTAAACTTCTGAATTTCCACCCCGGCAGTTCACTGAAAGAAATCAGCACGGAAGAGTGCCTAGCCAAAATAGCAGAATCCATCAACATGACGTTGGACAAAACGAATGGGGTGTGCGCCGTCATCGAAAACACAGCAGGACAAGGCAGCAACGTGGGCAACAGGTTCGAAGAACTCAAATTCATCATTGACCGGGTAGAAGACAAAAGCCGCGTGGGCATTTGCATCGACACCTGCCACGCTTTTGCCGCCGGTTACGACCTGGTTGGGAAAGAGGCTTGGGACAATACGTTTTCCACCTTCGACCAAATCATCGGGTTCCAATACCTGCGAGGCATGCACATCAACGATTCAAAGAAAGGCGTAGGTTCACATGTGGATAGGCACGAAAGCATCGGACTAGGAGCCATCGGGCTAGACCCTTTCACTTGGATCATGGGCGACCCTCGTTTCGACAACATCCCTCTCATCCTCGAAACGCCAGACGAAAGTCGATGGGCCGACGAGATAAAGACATTATACGGGATATAATAGGGACCTTTGATCATAAGGAGATGAAAACGGCGTGCAACCATAGTGATTACACGCCGTTTTTTTGAATGTCATCAGCCATTCGCTCATTTATATTGTTAATTAGTTTTGGAAAATCCATATTACTCCTTGCTGTATATACAATAATCTAGCGACAAGGACCACGACACACTCCATGCCTTGCCATTTCATCATATATATTCTCCCAAAAAGATTACCCGGGGTTCCTTAACGACTCCGTTTTTGTGAGAAAATGACTTTCTCCCATAAGAATTATCCAATAGTCGTAAATATAATAAATTCAAACCAAACAATAGGCCATATATTCCGAATCGTCGTTGATATAGGTGAGGAGAAGAAAACCTGACAAAATCTTTCCTTGCGACAAACGGAGAGGATGGGAAAGGCGCAATGACTCGGCCTCGCTTCTTAACCCAGAAGCGTCACTTGCATGTACTACTCTATATTCACCAACCACCTTCCCGTCAAAATATCGGTCAAAAAGGAGACGCGTCACTATGCCCATATTATATCTCAGATTGATTTCCACACATGGATGCACAAAGAAAGAGCCATCGGCAGATCGACAAACCATCATGTCCACTCCTAGGAATCCGGAATAACAAGGAGACATCTCCTTCTGCAAAATAGCAATCAATGAGCTACGCACATCTTGCAAGGTGCTTTTGTCCACATAAGCAGACAAGACCGACTCTATATAATTGTCCGAAGCCAAGACATTGCTCCGATAAGTACCGGAATCGTCCGTATTAAAAAGAGAATATCCACGAAACCGGACATTATCTTCCTCTGAAGAAAACTCCATGGCAAAATCAACTACCTTTTCAAATCGGAACTCACAAAGCACACATTGCTGTTTTCTCAAAATATTCTTACACCATCCGGCAGCAGCGGTATCCCATCCATTTTTGAGCCAATGCAGCCCTTTCCCACTACCAGACCACGGTGCCTTTAAAAGACAATGACCCTCCCAGTTGGAAATTTGAGAAGACAAATCTTCCAACGAACGGCACGACACTGGAATAGGAAACGATTTCGGCAGATGTTCGGATTCCTTCATTCGGAGCAACACATCTATAGTCCGCTCCCTACTCGACCATTTGCGCAATATCTGCATATCGGGAACATCCACAAGCGGATAGGTAGTAGAAATGGATTTCAGCAGACCAACCAAAGCAGGACTCCAGCCCCAAGGTTCAAACCTATCTTCCGGCAATGAGGATGCCGAATAGGCAGAGACCGGCAACCAAGACACATCAATCTGAAGAAAGCGACGCACAGCAGACTGATAATCAGCAGGCACGTCCAAAGGTAACAACACCACGCCACCCTGTTCGGCAAACCAAAGGGGGAGCAAAGACAAATCGGCAGCCAAACGCCGAGCCGACTTTGGCGCATCGTAACGCTGAGAGCCACAAGCCATCGCCAAATCATTCTCCGGATTGAACAAATAAACATTCCGCATATACTCGTTCTTTTTAGACTACAAACTTAGACAAAAGTAAGGACAACACAAAAGTACAAGAATAGCACAAACCACGCAGAAAAGACAATACACAAACAGAAAAAACTGCAACGACCATTTAGAACAAGCCAAATTTATAAAAAAAGGGCCATGCAAAAATGCACGACCCTTTTTATTAAAAAAAACTATAGAGTTTTTATTTCTCGAATCTAACGATGAACTCTACACGACGGTTTTTAGCCTTACCAGCCTTTGTCTTATTGTCAGCAACTGGTTTGTCTTGACCAAAACCTTGAGCTGTCAAACGATCAGCCTCAACACCTTTATTCACCATGTAATCCTTAACTGCATTAGCGCGGTCT
>Ga0172377_10005550_pt1 | contig 12978 bp, 16 predicted proteins | sample Pumphouse3metaG_FD_119749 | JGI IMG/M metagenome (GOLD analysis project Ga0172377, IMG submission 119749) | Leachate microbial communities from a municipal landfill in Southern Ontario, Canada - Pumphouse #3 metaG | ecosystem: Engineered > Solid waste > Landfill > Unclassified | place: Canada... | reverse complement strand
TTTGCCATACGGATTGAGCTTTTCGGTAAATCTAAAGGATGTTCGGGATAACTTCCCTGACGAACTTAGGACGTTAAAACTAGCAGAAACAAATATTGATTTAGCACTAAAAATAGGAAAGCCAATTTTAAAACCTTTATCTTCTATGTCTAAAAAAGAAGCGTATGACTTGTTATCATTGGTTGTGTTTGATCTAACCGTTGATATAGAAGACATGGAGAATCTTATTATTAAAAGGGATTTAAATGAGATTATTATCAAATGTACATTTAAAAATAGCATCTATTATGATACATTGTTTTCTTTATATATAAGCGGAGAAAGAATTTTATATACTTCAACAGACAATGATGGAGAAGAGCCTTTGCTTACAAGTTACTCAATGTATGAACATTTATTCTCCAATCATTTTGATGTATTCGGATTAATCAGAAAAGGGTTAGCAATAGCGAAATGAATAAAGGGTTTGCAATGAGTATAGTATCGACTTTAAATATTATCAAACATGAAATATAAATATCAAAAACACCTAGAGGAATTTGCAAGTTGCAAAGTCGGAGATATGGTCCACAAAGGGAAATACAACTCAATAAGATATCACTTAGCCTGTATCTTAATAGGCTTAGGTTATGCAGTAACCTGTAATGGTGGTTATATGGTAATTATTAAGTCCATTCCAGCCGATGCAAAATATCACCACTTAAACAAAAAGATACAGAGGGACACAAGCGAAATAGCCTTAAATTTTTGGATAAATAACTACGAACATAAATATAGGGACTATATCCCATTCTTTTATGCTGTTTATCTTTTTATACACAAAAGAGATAGCACCCCATTCACGATTGAGGATGTAATGAAAGATTTCCCTGCAATGGCTAGATCTACCGTAAAGGGATACCTATGGACCTTTTCATACATGGGTGTATTGAAGAGCAAGAAAAGAGGGGAGTACGTAAAGGTTAGGGAGATTCCAGGCTATGTAAAAGCTAGAATAGACCTCAAAAGAGGACCTAAAGAAACAACAAAAATAAAGCCTAAATGCAATCGCCCAATAGTGTACAACCATAATCGTGCTAAATTATACGAACTAGCAGCAAAGGCTGGTTTATACAAACAATAAAAAAACATTAAATAGTATGGAGCGGTATTGATGTAGATGAATTTATCAATGATTTAAGAGGAAGGAGGTTTAGTGATAGTGGGGATATTATTAGACTATATTAAACAAGTGATGCAAACACAATAATTAAAGCAACCAAAAAATAAGTGCTTAAATATTTGGAAATGTTAATTATTTTTAGTATATTGGGAGCTAGACGGTGAAGTTTATCACAACACAATTAAAACAAATACAAGAAACAGGAGGGGCCGGGGATATAGACGACTAAATAACCCAGCCAATAAAGATAGAATAAAAAAACACACATTGAGGCAATTTAGGTACATAAAGTTTTTAAATAAAAGAAGCAGAAAGAAATGTAAGCTAAAAAGGGAGGCGTATCCAAAATATTACGAAGAAAGGAGGAACAATGAAGTTGACAGCAAAGCAGGAAAAGTTTTGCCATAAGTATATTGAAACAGGTAATGCAAGTGAAGCTTATAGGCAAGCGTATTCAACCAAAAGGATGAAGATGGAGACGATAAATAACAACGCTTATAACCTGCTCAAGAGAAGCGATATAACAGCGAGGGTAAAGGAGCTACAAGCCAAAGCAGAACAAAAGTCTAATTATCGCAAACAAGACGCAATTAAAGACCTTGTAGAGATTATCACAACCAACCCGATGGAGTATATCAACGTAGAGGAGAGAGTCGATAGAAACGGCTTAAAACAGGTCGTTGTTGTTAAAGACCTAGAATCGCTCCCAAAGGAGAAACAGAAATGCATCAAGAGTATTGCTCCAGCAAAAGGTGGTGGTGTGAGGGTTGAGTTTTACGATAAGCTAGCTGGTTTAGATAGACTAAGCAAGATGTTGGGCTGGGATGAACCAGTCAAGAACGATATCAATATAATGAGTAAGTTCACGGATGATGAGCTAGAAGAGAAGATAGAGCAGTTAAAAAGTAATTTATGAGGTTTGGGCAAATAAGGATAGATATTTACGACGCTAGGGTGCGTTGGTTTATCGGCTCAAAGCGAGAGTTCCAAAAGAAGTATAATATACCCGACTTTATTTTAGAGAATACAGAAGGTAGCGATGGGCTAACTATTTACTATAAGGGATATCACTATGTGTGGGCTGAAGGTGTGGATTTATACAAAGTAATACCGCATGAATGCCTGCATGTAGTTTGCGATATCTTTAAGCTTAGGGGTATTGAGTTTGATAATGATAATCACGAACATGCAGCCTATTTATTGGGCTATTTAACTAATAAAATAATGAGTAAATTATGGACTTTGTAGAAATAACTAAAGAGGAGCAGGAGCGTGAACGTATAAGTGTTTACGAGTATATAATTTGAGGTTATGTATTAAAACAATTTAGTATGGATGAGTAGAAAGAAGAAAGAATTATTATTACAGTTATTATATGAGAGGTCGGTACGTAAAGCACGGGCTGACTTGCTTTGTTTTACAAGGCATAACTTTATGGGCTTTGAAACTACTTGGTTTCACGAGAATTACTACTCTATTCTTAACGACTTCATTCACAAAAAGTACAAAAAGGTTGCAGTTTTCATACCTCCACAGCACGGAAAGAGTTTAGGTAGTACAGTGATGACTCCTTCTTTTCTAGTTGGCACTAATCCCGATAATCGTATAGCCATAGTTAGCTACTCGGCAACCAAAGCAGGGGAATTTAACAGGCAGATACAGCGTGTTATAGACTCCCACAATTACAATAGTGTTTTCCCTAACACAAGACTAGCTACTCCAAAGGATAAAGCTGTTAGAACGTCCGAAATGCTAGAGATACCTAATCATATAGGTAGTATTAAAACAATTGGTGTTGGTGGTGCATTAACGGGTAGCCCTGTAGATATTCTTATTATGGATGACCTGTATAAGGATGCAGAGCAAGCGTGGAGTCCAGTTCAAAGAGCCAAAGTGCAGGATTGGTATACTTCGGTAGCATTAACAAGACTTCACAACGATAGCCAACAACTAATGGTATTCACTAGGTGGCACGAGGAGGACTTAGGGGGCTTTATACTTAGTCAAGACGGGATTTACTCCGAAGATAATCCGAATGGTTGGGTGGTTGTTACTTTCCCAGCTATAAAGATTGGAGAACCTAACGATATAGACCCACGAGAAGAAGGAGAGGCACTGTGGAAGGAGAGGCACTCAAAAGAGAAGCTACTATCAATTAGGGAGAAAGACAAGAGAGTGTTTGATAGCCTTTACCAACAAAATCCTAAGCCGTTGTATGGATTGATGTACGACAAGGGATTTAGAACTTATACACAGCTACCCTCATTGCACGGAGGAGCTATCAAGGCATATACAGATACAGCAGACACAGGTCAAGACTACTTGTGTTGTATTGTTTACGTGGAGACTAAGCAGTTTAACTATGTGTTGGATTTAGTGTATACACAAGCACCAATGGAGACGACAGAGGGTCTAGTAGCTGATTTAATGGGTAAGTATAATGTTAGTGAGAGTATCATTGAGAGTAATAACGGGGGGCGTGGATTTGCTAGGAACGTAGAGAGACTTTGCCGTGAGCAAGGCAACAGCAAGACATACTTTAGGTGGTTTCATCAAAGCAAAAACAAAGAAAGCAGGATACTAACTAATAGCTCGGAGGTTCAGAATTTAACACTTTTTCCCGAGGGCTGGGAGACTATGTATCCAAAGTTCTGTTATGACTTATTGAACTATAACAGGATAGGCAAGAACAAACACGATGATGCACCTGATGCACTAACAGGAACAATAGAGAATAGGGGAGTAGAGACAAATATAGACTATAATAGGTTGAAGCAAATGTTTTATTAATATGAGTATAGAAGATAGAATAAAGGAGTTAAAGAAGCATAGAGATGCTGATTTACCTGATTGGAGTAAGCTAAAGGACGAGTACGATAAGAGTAGGCATAAAGTTCATAGCGATATAAAGTTTAAGAATGTAAGTGGTAAGAACCTTGTTAAGGTAGATTACGGCGTTCAAAAACTAATGTGTGATAGGATAGTGCAGTTAATGAATACTATACCTATTGAGAGGGTTTATGAGGCTAAAGATGAGAGAGAAGAGGAAGCAAGTAGAATAATAGAGGCAGTGTTTGCCGATAACAAGATAGACACAGAGAACAACAGAAGGCTACACGCTTATTTTGCTAGTTGTGAGGTTGTGAGTATGTGGACTGGTATTGAGCAGACACATAACAGATACGGAGTACCTTGTAACACTAGACTAAGGATATCATCTAGTAGCCCAATGGAGAGAAAGTATTCAAGGCTTAATCAAGCTGATTTATATCCTGTCTTTGACGACTTCGGGGATATGCAGGGATTTGGAATCGGGGGATTAACAAGAGACGACAAGGAGTACTTCACTTTTTACACCGAAAACACTATTGAAGAGTATGTTAAGGAGAAGAATGGTTGGGTAGGAGAGGTAAAGGAGAATCCAATAGGGAAGATACCTTTGTCTTATATGTTTAGAATGAACCCAATATATTACGGGCAGGAGCATAATGTAGATACGATAGAAACAATCGAGAGTTCACAGGCACAGATTATTAAAAGAAACTCCGCACCCGTATTAGCTATACTTGGTGAAATGGGTAGCAACTTTGCAGAGCAAGAGGTTGATGAGCTAGAGAGAAAAACGGGAGTACCGCGGGAGATAATCAATCTTACTGGAGGAGGCGATGTTAAATTCGTAGAGAGCCCTATAAATGCAGATGCACCTGATAGAGTTATTAAGAGGATTAAACGCGTTATAGAGGAGGAGTCGCAACTTCCATTAGATTTAGGATTAGAAGCATTACAAGGGCTTGGAAATGTGTCAGGGGAGGCACTTAAACAAGTTCTAATGGGTGCTCATCTTAAGGTAGGTCAAGAGCAAGGCGAGGTAATAGAGTTCTTAGATAGAGAGATTAGGGTAGTTAAGGAGTTACTAGCTACGGCACTACCAAAGTATGCTGATGCAATTCACTCTGTTAAGGTAGAGAATGTTATTACTCCATTTACTATGGATGATGAGAGTGAGGATTTAAATAGAAATATTCTAAGGCTAAACAATAAGCTAACATCAAGAAGAGAGCTGATGCGTAAGGAAGGTATTTCCGATGCAGACAAACTATTTGATGAGATAATAGAAGAGGATAATATGATACAGATATCATCACCTTACATATCTGATATATACTAATGACAGGACTAGGATTTGATAGAGAAAGAGTTAGGTCTATAGCTAAAGCCTACGATAATAAGTTGCTGGATATATACGACAAGTACACAGAGATGTTGGCTAGTTATGGAATATTCGGCAATCCTAATTATGTGTTTAGGTTTGAAGATGTACTTCCTGATGCACAGGTTAGGGATATATTTAGAAACCTACAATCAGAACTATACGGGCATATAGAGGAGGGTATTAATCGCGAGTGGGGGTATGCTAATGCAAAGAATGATATAATTACATTAAAGTACCTTCAAGGAATTGACAGTCCTAAGATAGACAAGATAAGGGATAAATTATTTGATAGGAATTACAAAGCACTAGAAGCGTTCAAGAAGCGTAAAAGGTATGGGCATACACTATCTAATAGAGTTTGGAGGCTAACAAAGAAATTCAAGCTAGATACAGAGGTAGCTATACAAGATATACTTCGCGAGGGGTTAGCAGACGGAACAAGTGCATCCGAATTGGCTAGAGAGCTAAAGAAGCACCTAAGAGAACCTGATAGGCTGTTTAGAAAGGTAAGGGAAGCAGACGGGGGATTAAGGTTAAGTAAACAAGCTAAGTCTTATAATCCGGGTAGTGGGGTGTATAGGTCAAGCTATCAAAATGCGTTAAGGTTAGCACGTACAGAGGTTAATCAAGCGTATAGGTATGCAGATGTACAGAGGATACAGAATTTAGACTTTGTTGTAGGTATTGAAATTAAAAGGAGTAACACCTATTATGATTGTGATATATGTGAGAACCTAAAGGGTAGGTATCCAAAAGATTTTGAGTTTGTTGGGTGGCATCCGAACTGCAGGTGTTCTGTCAGTACTATTTTAGCAACAAGAGAGGAGTTTATAAATTATCTAGAAACAGGGGAATTAAAATCAAAGAATGAAATCACAAGGTATCCAAAAGACTACAAGGGGTATCGCAAAGATTACATTAGTGCCTATACTAAATAAAACTTGAATTAAAAAGTATTTTAGGATAAATTAACTTAATATATTTGTTAAATATGTTAAAATTAACTATATTAGAGCCATGAAATTAAAATTACAAGAAAGGTTGAAAACGGAGGGAAGCTCTTTCGGTTTCAATGAAGACGAAATCAAGCAACTAACCGACTTGCTATCGGGTGGTTTAACAGATGAGTCTAGCGAGGAAGATTTAGCGAGTGTAGTCAAACAGGGGTTATCAATTATGAAGCTATCGCAATCCGCAGTTAATAGGAGTGTGAATAAAATCAAAACACCTGTTGATAAGAAAGTAGAAAAACCAATTGAAAAGCCAATTGACAAGAGTAAGGGGGAGACTTCTAATGAGGTTCTGGAACTCTTAAAGGGATTGAGTGAAGAGATACAAGCACTAAAGGGTGCTAACGTAAAGAAGAGTAGAAAGGAAAGACTTAACGACCTTTATAAGGGATTACCAAAAGAAGACAAAGAAAGGCTTTTAACACAGATAGAATTGGTTGAGTTTCCTAATGATGAAGCTTTCGAGCAATTCATCGAGGTACAAAAACCTTCTATTGATGCGTTGGTTGCAAAAGTAGGTGCAGATAAAGTTAATTCACTTGCTAAGCCTAAGACTAGTATAAATACGGATAAGTTGCCGTCCAAAGAAGAGGCAGCGAGAGCGTTCAATATTAAATTGAAAGAATAATATGGATTTAATTAAAAATGATAAAGTCATAGATAAATCACTTGATACGTTAATTGTACAAAAGGTAGTTACAGAGATATCAGGTGGTGTTGTTTTAGACGTAGAAGGATATAACGGAGAATACATCTACGCAGGGCAACCAATAGTTGTTGAAGATGTATTGGGAAAGGCTAATTACAAACCATTAAATGTAACGAAAGAGCCTGTTGGAGATGAAAAGGGAACACTAGCGGCATTAGGTGAAGGTCAAGAATTACTTGGTCTATCAATTCAATCAACTAGTGTAGATAAAGCACAAGTTGGTGTTGTTACATTCGGAGTTATTAACAATGAGGCATCCTACTTTGATATTTCAGAGTACATCAAAGAGTTAGGGTGTAAAGAACCAATTAAATAAGAGGAGGATAATATATGAGTTTTTTAGGATTAGATAATTTAGCTGGATACTTCATTCAAGGAGCTAAGCTAAAAGATGAGACGTTAAAGGATAATGACGGGTTATTATATCCTCAATTCTTAGATTATGAATTGTCGGCAGATGATAACTGGAGTATAGTATCGGGTGGTAATAAATATGTCGCTGCGGACATCGTGTCTTATGATAGTTCTACCCCGTTGAAGCGTAGACCTTCTATTAGCTTGTATTCAGGTCGTATACCGAAGAGAGCTATTAAGAGAGCGTTGAATGAGTCGGAGATTATGCAATACAAGGACCTTAGGTCTAGAGGAGCTAATGAAGAGAGGTTAGCAGGATTTGTATTTAAGGATGCTCCGTTTTGCGTTGAGGGTATCGAGCAGTCAGTAGAACACGACTTCCTTAGCTTATTGGCAGGTCAGTCAGTGTTATTGCACGATGAGGAGAACGCTAAAGCAGGTAATGGTATTAGATTAACACTAAAAGGGAACAAAATCTCTGGTGAGTATACTAAAGCTAAGTGGGAAGAAGCTATTGCTAAAGCAGATGAGAATGCAGGTGCAAGTGTAGCTGTTATGAGTAAGGCTACCTTTAACAAGTGGAGAGATTCTGATTTTGCGAAAGGATTACACGCACAGGGTGTTGGTATAGATAGTGGATTACTTCCTACTACTGTTCAATTCAAAGAGGAGATTAAGGCAGAGTACGGAATTGATATAATCGTTATTGATAGTAGAATTAGAGTAGAGTCTAACGGAAAGCAAAGAATGGTTCAGCCATTTATTGATGATGTTACTACTTTCTTACCTAGTCAAAAGATTGGTAGAGCAGTTTATACGATGACTGCAGAGCACGATTCAGAGTTTAGAAACGATAATTGCGTAGCTTATACAGAACCTAATCAATATACATTGTTAGCTGTTGAGCATAGAACAGAGCCATTACGTTTAGAGACAAGAGCACAGGCGATTATATTACCTGTATTTGATGAGATAGATAATATGGTATTCTTAAACCTAAAATAGAATGATAGTATTAGAAGCAATTAAGGCAAAGATGAGACCTTATCCAGTTCCCCACACTAGCATTGAAGTTCAGTGTATTGAATTCGGACTAGACCCGAAAGAGACGTACGTACAAGACCTCAAGCGTGAGACTAACCTTGTATGTATCGAATTGTTAAAAAATATGTTAAACGTTTCTTCTATTTCTCAATCGGGAGCAAGTTTAGGCTTTGATACTGATGCGTTAAGACGCAGACTGATAGCTTTAATGAAAGAGGAGGGGCTGGATGCTTCTGATTACGCTAAAGACTCTGTAGCTAGAATTTTCTAACGAGAGTTTTCTAAAGAGAGTATTCTAAAGAGGGTTTTCTATAAAAGGAATAAAATAAAAGATGATAGGTTACATTATAGGTTATAAAGTAGGTGAAGAGCCAATAATACCCGATCCATTGGGTGGGGAAGTTGAGCCAGAGCAGATGACTGATTACTTGGAGTGTACCTATGTATATAATAAGAATAGTTACTCTATTTATGAAGAGGGCAAGAGGTACGATTACACTTACGAAGTTATAGTTGACGAGGGCTTTATGTGGAATGACGTTCAGTTGTTTGATTATCACAAGAAGCCATTAACTAAGATTATCAAGTTAAGAGGGAGACCAGAGTATCTAGACCTTATGTGTAAGACAAAGTTGTATTTATAATGGGTATCAAGGTAGTAGAAATGGGTAGTGTTATAGACTTTGGCGAAATGGTAATAGACAAGGTTGTTCAGTCTTTGCTATATGCTGGAGAGGTTGGATTAAACACGGCTCGTAATGAAGATACCTATAAGGATAGAACGGGCAACTTACGTAGTTCGGTTGGGTATGCAGTTCTTAATAACAGATATGAGATTGTAGAAGATGGGTTCTTACCTACTTCGGGTAGTGAGAATGGTTCTAAAGGTCAGTTAAAGGGTAAAGAGTATCTAGACAGCCTAAAGGTTAAATATGGTAAAGGTATTACATTAATAATGGTAGCTGGTATGGAGTATTCTGGCTATGTAGAAGCTAATTATTCGGTACTAGCAAATGCAGAGATAAAGACTATTGAAGAATTTAGTGCATTGGTGTATAAATTAAAGTTATGACATATAAGAGCAAAGAAGAGGTTGAGTTAGATGTGTATTACTTGATATACGAGACTCTTAAAGGTCTTAATACAAGGGGTGATTATAATAACGATTACGGTTCGGATTATAAAATCTACACTGATATAGGAGACAAGGGAGTTAAAGGTCATTTGTATTTATCAGATACACGGAATGAGAAGACGGCAGAGGATTGCGTTATACGTTGTACTGCATTAGTTAATCAAAGCTGTTATCAAGAGGGTGTAGTTAATATTAATGTTTACGTACCTTTCATTAACAGAGGGCAGTCAGTAATGACAAAGGATACTAAAAGAGTAATTGAGATAAGTAACATATTAAAAAGGGTAAATGATTATTTAGTTAGAGATAAGATGAGCTTAAAAAGAAAGGGCTATTACTTCCGAGAGGAGGAGGGTATTTACTCTTATCAAGATGACGGCGAGACGCTTGTTAATAACAAACTATCATTTACGTATTATGGATATTAAATTAAGTAAAAATGGCAGAATATAAGAGTTCAATTGGAAAGAATGTTTCTTTGAAGGTTGGTAAAATGGGTGAAGGTGAAACAATGGGGGTTAGTTTAGAGCAAACGGCTTGTTTCCTAGAGAACACATTTGACATAACCAATGAAGAAGGAGAGTCGCTAGAATTAAGATGCGAGGGTGGAAGAGTAATAGATAGTACTACTAAAGACGGTAATATACTAATCACTGGTGAGCTTTACGGATTAGATGATAAGGATAAGTTTTGGCAAATGGATGGTAACAAGGTTACTTCATTAGTTACAGATGACTTCCTAAGTGTTGATATAGCTCCTGATATGCCAGGTGCTACTGGTATTAAAGCTCCAAAATGTAAAGTTAGTGCAGGTGTTGCATTTAATACGGCACAAGGCTGGAGAATACCTGTAACGATTACAGTGATGAAGACAAAAGGTGATAGTGGTTACTATTGGGAGTATTATGTAGTTGGTAGTGAAGCAGGGGCATAATGGTAGATAAGACTATTTTAGAAGATAAAAGCCTTATTAAAATAGGAGGGCGGGGCTTTAGAGTCTCGCCTTTTTCTTTAGGCACATTAATCAAGGTAAGTGGCTGTATTAGTCGTTTACCTAATATTGATAGTATTGCACTAGATACAGAAGAAAACGTATTAGAGGCTATTAAAACAAGCCTAATGATAGGTAAGGACTGCGAGGGTGTAGCTGATATACTAGCTTACTTTATTATGGGTGCAAAGAGGCATTACGATATATTTTACAGGATTAGATTTTACTTTCTAAAGCGTTGGATATTGAATTTGCCTATTAATGAGGTATATAATGCTATTGCTTGGTTTATAAACAATTCAAATTTATCATCTTTTTTCGTCAATACCACTTTCCTAACAGGGATAAATCTTCTCAAACCGACGAAAGTGGATTAAATGATAGTATTTGGGCAATGGTAGGAGGATTTGTAAAGTATTTTGGTGTTGCATTTGATTATGTGTTGTATGAGATGAGTTGGGCTAACATACAGATGTATAATGCAAGTATTCCTGATTATAGTCCAAAGAAGGAAAAGAAAGGTTTGAGTTGGAATGAAATGATAAATAAAGCAAAGGGTATGGGGGTATGAAAAAGACAACATTTTTACTTAATTTAGAAACAAAAAAGTTTCAACAGGAAGCGAAAAGAGCCGATGATAGTCTAAAGGGTATCGGCAATACAGCTAGAGTTGAAGGTAAACATATAGATGCTTTCAGTAATTCGTTAAAGAAAGGCATTGCAGGTGCTTTGTCTGTTACGGCGGTGGTTGCATTCACAAGGGAGCTAACTAACGTTAGAAAGGAAATGGCTAATATAGAGGTAGCTATGGAGACTATGCTTGGTAGTAAGGCTAGAGCAGATGAATTACTTGCAAGTGTACAAAAGTTCGCTGTAACGACGCCATTTAGCTTAACAGAGGTTTCACAGGCTACGCAAACATTGCTTACTTTTGGAACTAAAGCGGAGGATATAGAGAAAACACTGGAGCAATTAGGTAATGTTGCTAGTGGTGTTGGTAAGTCTTTACTTGACGTTATAGAGCCTTATGGTAGGATAATGATTACAGGTAAAGTTGGGGCTTTAGAGTTACGGTTAATTGCTTTGAGAGGTATTCCTATTTATGAGGAGTTAGCTAAAAACATAGGTGTTACTACCGAAGAGATAAATAAAATGACTTCGGAGAGCTTGATTACTAAACAGCACGTTGTAGATGCTTTTGAGTCTATGAGTTCGGCAGGTGGTAAGTTTGCTGGATTAATGGATAAGCAGGGGAAGGAGATAGCAGGTTTACAAGACCAATTATCAGGTAGTATTGAGGAATTGATGCTAAAGTATGGTAAGGAGTTAGAACCTGCAATTAAGGGCGTTTATAAGGCTGGAATTAGCCTTGTAGATAACTTTGAGGACATAGCTAAGGTAATAGTAGAGCTTATAGCAGTTTATGGTGTATATAAGGCAACGCTCGTTACTATTACGGCACTACAAGCAGGTTTTGGAACTACTTTGTTTAGCTTTGGATTGATTTGTACGAGGGTTCAGAAAGCTATAAGAGCGTTATGGGCTTCATTATCGGCTAATCCTTATGCTTTAATAGCAGGTGCAATAGCTTCGGCTACATATGCTTTATACAAGTATATAACCTATCAGACGGAGGCAGAAAAGGTAGAGAGTAGAAGAGCCAACGTTATGAAAGATGTTGCAAAGGAGACCTTTAATGTTAAGAAGGGGCTAGACGATTACAACAAGAAGCTAATAGAGGCTACTAAAGGTAGTAAGGAGTACAACGACATTAAGTCGGAGATAGTATCAAAGTATGGTCAGTATCTTCCTAATTTAGATAAAGAGATTGACAAAGTAGGTAATTTAAGCGGTGTATATGATAAGTTAGCTAATTCTATAGGTAAATCTACGGAGAAAAGGCTAATGGCTAACTTTATTGAGAAAGAACAAGATAGGCTAATTGATAGTGCTACTAGTAAGCTACCTAAGTTATATACAAAGGTAATGGAACACTACGGCAAGGAGGAAGGCTCTAAGATATACGCTGATATAATTAAGTCAATATCTACTGGAGAGGGTAGAGAGGAATTAAGAAAGAAACTAGCAAGAGATTTTATCTGGGATTGGGGTAGAAATGCAGGTGAGATGTTCAGGGGTATATATGAGGAAATGGACTCTGTTACTTCCGTTCTAGACACCTATAAAAAAGAATTTGATATAGCTAGTAATGTTAGCAAGGAAGGCGTTAAAGAGATTAACAATGAGTTAATCAAAAACTACGAGTACTGGGAGAAGATAAAGACGGAGGCAGAGAGTGCGTTAAAGTCTTTAGGGGTTGATGCACAGGGTAGCGATGATTGGAATGCGTTAAATGCTAA
>Ga0172377_10005547_pt1 | contig 12980 bp, 6 predicted proteins | sample Pumphouse3metaG_FD_119749 | JGI IMG/M metagenome (GOLD analysis project Ga0172377, IMG submission 119749) | Leachate microbial communities from a municipal landfill in Southern Ontario, Canada - Pumphouse #3 metaG | ecosystem: Engineered > Solid waste > Landfill > Unclassified | place: Canada... | reverse complement strand
TCTGCATTTATATTTTTCAAAGTATTCCGGCTTAATAGGGAATAAATAATCTTCAGGAGCCATCGTCTGGTGGAAGGAAGTATCAAAGACTGCTACTTGTCCTACATCAGGCAAGGCTTTCTTAAAGGCTCTATAACCAATGAGGTGAGGGCCATTGTGAAGAGGCGCAAGAGGAATCAGAGATTCAATTTTATCTTCTGTATCTTTTGTAAATAATGCTGAATCAGAGAAGTAAGGACCACCCTGGACAATGCGGTGCCCGATACCTTTGATTTCATCTAGAGAAGCAATAATTTTCTCGCTTAAAAGGCCATCAATGATAAGAGAAATAGCGAAGTCGTGATTCATCACGGGAAGTACCTTTGTGTGCTTTTTCCCATCTAGGCCCTTAATCGTAAATATCCCGTCCTCGTGACCTATTCTCTCAACGATACCTGATGTGAGAACTTTTTCCTCAGGCATATCGTACAACTTAAACTTGACGCTGGATGATCCGGCGTTAACCGCCATAATTCTGTACATAAATAATCTCCCTTTTTGATAACTCCTATATTTTAGGTAATAACATGTATTATTTCAATGTGCTAGAAGGTCAAATGATGCTCTTTGTTCAGGCTGTGCGCAATGAAAAACATAAAAAGATGGAAATATTGTAATTGTTTGAAGAAAATAATCATATATGGATGTACTTTTATAGATGATTCTTTTTCAGAAGGCCTGTTTGACTTATAATCAAAGAGGGTTAGTACCTTTCAAAAGGTAGAAAGACAAATGATATGGATCTAACATGGTTTGACAGTTATTTGCAAGGTCAGTCTCACGATGCCTATAAGTATTTCGGAGCCCATTTTATCAAGGATGTGAACGGCGACGAAGGAGTAGAGTTTGTCCTTTATGCTCCTTCGGCCCAGAAGGTCAATATTCTAGGTGATTTCAATTCTTGGTCTGTCTATGGCTCTGAAATGGATAAAATAGATGACAGGGGCCTTTACAGGAAGTTTGTTAAAGGCTGCCCGATGTATGCTTCTTACAAGTACCATGTTCTGGGCTGCGACGGCATGTGGAGAAATAAAGCCGATCCTTTCGCATTCTTTTCTGAATTAAGGCCGTCTTCGGCTTCCAGGACTTTTGATATAAGAGATTTCATCTTCCACGATGGAGAATTCATGGCTTCAAGATATAGAAATTTTGATAAGCCGATGTCTATATATGAGATGCATATAGGATCATGGCTAGGTATGGTCGATGACAGATTTCTATCTTATGAAGAAATCGCTCCTAAATTGATCGAATATATTAAAAGCAACGGATTCACCACGATAGAGATAATGCCTATTACTCAGTATCCTTTTGATGGTTCTTGGGGATATCAGGCCACAGGCTATTTTGCAGTCGATTCGCGCTACGGCAATCCTAAGCAGCTGATGTCATTTGTTGACAGGATACATCAGGCCGGAATCGGAGTCATCTTGGATTTTGTGCCTGTCCACTTTGCCACTGACAGCTATGGCTTAGAAAGATTTGACGGCTCATGTCTATATGAGTATTCCGGTGATAATGAATTTTCTGAGTGGGGGACAAAGAATTTCGACTTGGGAAAAGATCCGGTAAGAAGTTTTCTCATCTCATCTATGTGTTATTTCCTAGATTATTTTCATTTCGACGGGCTTAGACTTGATGCTGTCTCTAATATTATCTACTGGGCTGGCAACTGCGATAGAGGAGTTAATCAGGGAGGCGTCGATTTTGTTAAAAGGGCGACGTGGACTGTCCATAGTTTTTTTAAAGGCGCCATGATGGTTGCTGAAGATTCATCAGCTTACGGTTCTGTCACTAAAGGTTTTTCTAAAGAGGGGCTGGGCTTTGATTATAAATGGGATCTGGGGTGGATGAATGACACTCTTAAATATTATAAGAAAGACCCGGTTTATAAGCCTTTCCACCACGGTAATATTACTTTTTCTATGGCTTATTTCTACTCAGAGAATTTTATTCTTCCACTTTCTCATGATGAAGTCGTTCATATGAAGGGCACTATATTGAATAAGATGTACGGAGACTACGATACAAAATTTGCCTTGGCGAGGAATCTTTATGCCTATCAGTTTGCTCACCCTGGGAAGAAACTTAATTTTATGGGTAATGAATTGGCGACGTTTGATGAGTGGAACGAAAAGAAATCTCTGACTTGGGTTTTGAAAACCTTCCCTAAGCACGATTCGTTCTCTAGGATGTTCAGAGATCTCAATTTTATCTATTCATCATATAGAGCAATGTATGTAGGAGAATATAATCCAGATAGATTTAAATGGATTATGGTCGATAACTCTGCCCAGTCAGTCTTTGTTTTCTCTAGAGAAGCCGAAGGCCAGCTTATGATTTTTATTTTCAATATGACTCCTAACTTCTATGATTCATATCAGATCGGAGTCCCGCTCAGCGGTAAATATAAAGAAGTTTTCAATAGTGAAAAGGGTGTTTATTCTGGCTCAGATCAGTATAATGGCGCACCGCTTATCAGTGAGGATGTTCCTCTTCATAATCAAGATTATTCCATTAGAATAAAACTGGCTTCTTATGCTGGCATTTACTTGGAATACGATGGCATGTGCCCGCTTTATCCTGACGAGATAGAAAAAAATACTCCGCCAGGGAAGAAAGCTATTTCAGCTAAGAAAATCGTTAGAAAGAAAAAAATATAGTTACAAAGGAGGTAATTACATGCTGTTTGATAATAAAGATGTCTTTGTTAATGAATTTAAAACCCGTGCCGAAGAAAAGTATGGGCGTGATCCAAAGGATATTGACATTACTGAGGTCTACGATGTTTTAGGGACCATGGTCAGAGATTACATGAATCTCTACTGCAAGAAGACTAAAGATTTAGTTAAAAAAGAGGGCGCCAAACAGTTGGTTTACTTCTCGATGGAATTCCTGATCGGCAAGATGCTAGAAGCTAACATGGTTAATTTAGGCATCCTGGATTTAGTTAAGGCCGGTTTTAATGATATGGGACTGGATCTTAAGCAGACTTTTGCTCAGGAAAATGATGCCGGTGAAGGTAACGGCGGCTTAGGCCGACTCGCTGCCTGCTTTATGGATTCGATTGCGTCACTGGGCCTGGCCGGCCACGGAAACTGCATCCGGTATGATTATGGTTTCTTTTCGCAGAGAATCAGGAATGGACGCCAGGAAGAGCTTCCTGATCAGTGGCTGTTAAATGGAAATGTCTGGGAAATCAGGAAACCTAAGCACGCCGTCGTCGTGAAGTTTTATGGCAACGCTGAGACTTACGCTTGTGAAGGCGGACTTACAAGGTGGAGGACCGCTAATGCCCTTCAGGTTTTAGCTATTCCCTGCGACATGGGGATCATCGGATATAGAAATGAAGTCTGCAATACCTTAAGACTTTGGACTGCTGAGCCTTCCGCCAGAGATATTCCTGAAGATACTACTTTTACTGAATATCTAGAATTCGTCCGCAACATTACGCATGGGCTTTACCCGGATGATACGACTGAAAAAGGGAAACTCCTGAGACTTACTCAGCAGTACTTTTTAGTTTCTGCAGGTCTTCAGTCTACTTTGAGATCGCATTTCAGGCAGTATCATACTTTTGATAATCTTCCTGAAAAATACGTTTTCCAGCTTAATGATACTCATCCTATATTGGCTATTCCTGAACTTATGAGGCTTTTAATGGATGAACATGACTATTCTTGGGATGATGCTTTTTCAATAACTAGAAAGTGCTTTGCTTTCACTAATCATACGGTTATGCCGGAAGCACTGGAAAAATGGCCCGCGAATTACATGCAGATGCTTTTTCCTAGAATCTACATGATTATCGAAGAAATAAATAAAAGAACTTTGGTCAGATATCATCAGATGAATCTGCCTCAGTCACAGATTGATAACTGCATAATAATTAAAGATGGTATGGTTAGGATGTGTCAGCTGGCTATTAATGTAGCATTCTCGGTTAATGGTGTAGCTGGACTGCACACAACAATTTTGAAGAAGCAGACCTTCGCTGACCTTTATAAACTCTATCCGGAAAAATTTTCTAATAAGACTAACGGTATTACTCATAGAAGATGGCTGGTAGTCTCAAATCCGGACTTGACCGAATATATTACCTCATTAATAGGTGACGACTGGATATATCATCCGGTCGAGGGCTTTAAAGATCTTCTAAGGTACAAAGATGATGATGCGGTCGCCAGTAAGTTCAACGCAATTAAGAGCAGCAATAAAAAAGCCCTTATCGAATTTGTCAAGAAGGAAAACTGCATCGATATTGACCCTGATTCTATATTTGATTCTCAGATCAAAAGACTTCACGCCTATAAAAGACAGCTGCTGAATATCTTTAGGATCATCTATCTTTATAAGAGGATTAAGAGTGACAAAACCTTTACCATGCATCCTCACACTTATATCTTTGGCGCAAAAGCCGCACCTAGCTATATCTATGCCAAGAAGATTATCGAGCTTATCTTAGCTGTAGCTGATACCGTCAATAATGATCCGGAAGCCAGCAGATTCATTAAAGTTGTCTTTATAGAAAATTATGGTGTTTCCAAGGCCCAGATAATTATTCCTGCCACTGATATTTCTGAGCAGATATCGACTGCGGGTAAAGAGGCATCTGGAACCTCAAATATGAAATTTATGATGAATGGAGCGATTACGTTAGGTACCTATGATGGCGCGAACGTGGAGATTTCTGAACTGGTCGGAGAGGATAACTGTGTTATTTTCGGGAAAAGGGCTGAAGAACTTGACAAGATCCGCTACGAAGGTTCTTACAATCCCTGGGATATTTATAATTCATTTAAGCCGGCTAAAGTTGCTGTCGACTCCTTAATCGACGGAACTTTTGATAAAAACAGAGAACGCTTCCGCATGATATATTCCGAAATAATGGACAGAGGGGATGAATACTTCATTCTTCTAGATCTCGAGTCTTATCTTAATGCTTCCGAAAAATGCGACGAACTTTATTTTGCGGATAAGCATCTGACATGGGGGAAAATGGGCATTGTAAATGTTGCGATGTCAGGATATTTCTCCTCGGACAGAACTATCGGGGAATACAACGACGATATTTGGCACCTGCCTAAACTTAAGTAGTCCGCTGATGGCAAGATAAATCGCATGTTAGAAAGAACCTATCATCTGAATTTTATGTGATTTATGACTGCAGATGTTCAAATATCTCGGCTTTTTCTTATTGTAAAAAGTCTTTCTAAAGAATATAATCACATTGGTTTAGTTTGCATAACTAAAAACACTTTTAAGGAGAAAATTTAAATGGAAAAGGTATTTCATGACAACGGGAACGGAACTATAAATGTTTCTTGCACCTACGAAGACAAGGATTATATTCCTGTTGTCGGCAAAGTGGTGGATAGGCTCTGCTCTGAGGTCACTGTTAAAGGTTTCAGAAAAGGCAAGGCTCCTAAGGAAGTCGCACAGAGATACGTCTCAAATGAAGACATCTATAACGGTATGGTAAATAAACTTATCGATAAAGATTTTGCGACTTTGCTTGAAGGCTATAAAGATATCGAAAAGGTCGCCAATATTAAGCCTTCCCTTAATGTAACTTTCGATCAGAAAGCTAAGAAGTACAACTTCCTATATACATTTGTGAATCTTCCTGAAGCCGATGTAAAAAAGTGCACTGGCTATGATATAGAGTCTAAGGCCAAGGCTGTAACTGACGCTGACGTCAAAGCTGAAATCAGTAAGCTTCTGACCGATAACGCGGAATTGGTTCCTTCTAAAGATTCGGCAGCCACCGGAGATCATGTCATCATTGATTTTACTGGTTATATGGATGGCAAGGAGTTTGACGGCGGTTCAGGCAAAGATTATGATCTGACTTTAGGATCAAAGTCTTTCGTGCCGGGATTCGAGGATGCTCTAGTGGGAATTAAAGAAGGCGATAGAAAGTCTATCAATATCACTTTTCCTAAAGATTATTTAGCCTCTTTGGCTAATAAGCCTGCCAAGTTCTCTGTCATATGCAAGGGTGTCAAAAAGATAGTTTTGCCGGAGGAAAACGATGAATTTGCCTCTACTTTGACTGAATATAAAGTAAAGACTATGGAAGAGCTAAGAAAAGCTGTTAAAGAGAAACTTGCCGCTAATGCCAAGGCTACTGCCAGAAGAGAGAAAATCACTAAGATTTTCGCGGCCTTAGAAAAGGATTCTAAAGTTATTATTGCTGATGAGTATCTTAATCTTTCGGCTAACCAGGTTCAGGAATCACAGCTTGGACAGTTCAAGCAGTATGGACTTACATTAGAGGAATATCTTAAGATTGCCGGTACTACTATGGATCAGTTTAAGGATAACTGCAAAAAAATTGCCAAAGAAGAAGCTACGCGCTTTGCCTTAGTTAGAGCAGTCAGCTCCATGGCTGAGATTTCAGCTACTGACGACGATATGGAGAAAAGATTCGGCGGAAAAGAGAAGTATGCCAAGCTCCTTGAAGCTGCTAACGAGCAGCATGTGAAGAATCCTTCGTTCAATGCTGAAGGATACTTCGCTCAGGTCAAGGATTCCATTGTCCAAGAAAAAGTTGAAGATTATTTAGTCGCGAACAACTAGTCAATATATTTGGTAAAGCCGGTAATTATCTTTTGCCGGCTTTTTTTATGAAATTAGCACTTGCCTGTTGCATTTGCTAAACGTGTATGTATAATGATAGTTAGCACAAGATGATATGGAGTGCTAATCGGCTTGAAGCATCTTCCCATTAATGAAACTGGGCAGATGATATAATGCTTATAAAGGGAAAGTTATTTATTGACATCGTGTGATTCAGTAAAATAACTGGGCACAAAGGAGGAAAAATTATGGATCAGAATTTCAACTTACCGATCTTTCCTGATTCTCAGGACGTTCCGCTGCCTACTATCAGCTATAAAATCAGGGTATTTGATTCTTATGGCAAGGAGCTTTTTGATTATCTGAACAAGGACGAGTATTTTATTTTCAATTCGACTACCGCTGATTTTGCTTTTATCGGGGCTGATATCAAGTCTGCTCTTTCTTACATTGAGCCGGTTGCTACAGTATGCCAGGTAGATTCAATTACTAAGAATAAGGCCAGTTATACGGTTGAGTTTACCGCTAAGTATGCCTGTTCGATCAGCGCCGCTAGATTAATGGAGAATTCTCATATTGTTTTAGGCGCAGGAAAGCTTATGGTCGAAACGCCGACTGACAAGTTTATGCTTTTGCCTTTCGTTGAAGATATCAAAAAGAAATATCTCGCTATTTCCGCCAAAGTTCCTGGCTTCCCGACCTTTCCGACTAACGAAGTGCTGGAGAAGTACGAACCGTCTTTCTATATAGCGTATTTTCTGAATTTACCAAGAGACATGAAGCTATCCTTGCTTAAAGTCTCTGATGTCCAGACTAGACTTCAGGTAATTTTAAGATCTATGGACGGCCTATCGGCTGATCCGAAAATAGAAAATGAGATTAATGCTAGAGTCGAGAAAGCTATCGAGGATAATCAGAAGGAGTTTATTTTAAGAGCCAAGATGAAGGCAATTAAGGAAGAGCTTAAGCCTTTTGACGGCCCGACTGATGAAGATAGATATAATGCGGTTATCAACGATACGACCGGCAAGTATCCGGAAAATGTCAAACTTAAAGTCAAACATGAAGTAGCAAGATTGGCAACTATGCCTGGGGAATCCCAGGAAGGCGCCGTTATTAAGACTTATCTTGACCTGCTCATATCTATGCCTTGGACAACTGCTACCATCGATAACGAAGATATGGCCTCTGTCCAGAAAGTTTTAGACCATGATCACTATGGGCTTGCCAAGCAGAAAGATAGAATTTTAGAGTACTTGGCCGTCAAATCCTTGACTAAATCGCTTAAATCTCCTATTCTCTGCTTATTTGGGCCCCCTGGCACCGGCAAGACTTCTTTGGCGATATCTATCGCCAAAGCTCTGAACAGGAAATTCTGCAAGATTTCTTTAGGCGGTATTTCTGATGAATCGGAAATCAGAGGACATAGGAAAACTTATGTCGGGGCTATGCCTGGCAGGATTGTCTCGAATATAAACAGGGTAGGAGTCAATAATCCTGTCATTCTTCTAGATGAAATCGATAAAGTAAAAGACGGCGGATATCACGGTGACCCTGCGGCCGCTTTGCTCGAAGTACTCGATCCTGAGCAGAACGCAAATTTCCAAGATAACTATCTAGAGGAAAAATTCGATCTATCTAACGTATTATTTATCTGCACCGCTAATAATATCAGAGATATTCCGGCTCCTCTTTTAGATAGACTTGAAATGATTGAATTAAATACTTACACAGTTATCGAGAAATATCATATAGCTGTCGAGCACCTTATTCCTATTGAGCTTAGTGATAACGGCCTGACTTCGGATAATATTCATTTCACTGATGAGTCCATCTATTATTTAATCGAAAACTATACTATGGAAGCCGGTGTCCGTGAATTACGAAGAAAGATAGGCGCAATCATGCGTAAGTTTGCTGTTTCTTTCTTAACTGAGCACACCGATAAGAATAAGGCTCACATTGAAGTTGATAAAGCCTTAGTTGAGAAATATCTAGGCAAGCCTATCTTTACTCACATTAATTCTTCTAAAGCTCCGCAGATCGGAGTTGTCAACGGATTGGCCTATACAGATTTTGGAGGGGAGATTCTTCCTATCGAGGTTAATTATTACTTAGGCTCCGGCCAGCTTTTAATTACAGGGAATCTGGGCAAGGTTATGGAAGAGTCGGCTCGTGCCGCTTTCTCCTACGTGAAATCTATCTCTCCTGAGCTTGGAATCTCGGAAGACTTCTATAAGACTCACGACTTCCATATTCACGCTCCTGAGGGCGCTGTTCCTAAAGATGGTCCGAGTGCCGGAGTGGCTTTATCGATAGCCATTTTATCAGCTGCGACTGGAATCGCGATTAGAAACGATGTCGCGATGACTGGCGAGGTTGATCTAAGAGGTAATTCTATGCCTATCGGCGGGCTTAGAGAGAAGTCTCTGGCTGCCTTAAGAGAGCACATAAAGACTATTCTTGTCCCTAAGGAAAATTCTAAGGATGTCGATGAGCTTCCCAAAGAGGCAAAAGAGGGATTGAAGATTATCTTAGTATCTTCAGTGAAAGATGTCGTTCCTTATGCTCTGGTTAGAAATCCTTTTGATAAAGCCTCTGAGATAAAGGCGAGCATTCCCTTAGAAACGAAAGTTGATCAGAATGATGGTAAATCTGCTGAAGTGTCAGTTCGTTAAATCAGCGCCGACTATAAAAGATTGCCTGCTAGATAAAAAGCAGGTAGTCTTTTTAGGTCGTTCTAACGCCGGGAAATCCACGCTTATTAATTCGCTGACTAACTCTAGAAAAATGGCTTTTGTCTCAAAGATGCCAGGTAGAACACAGATGCTCTCCTACTTTTTGATCGACGAGAAGTTTTATCTTGTCGACGCACCTGGCTATGGCTTCTATATGAACTCAAAAGTTGATTTCGAGCCTCTGATGATAGATTATCTTAAACTTGGCCCCAAGAAATTAAGAAGAGCGTATATTCTTGTCGATGCTAGAAGAGGACTGGGCGAAGATGATAAATCAGTCATCCGATTGCTTGAATCTAATATGATAGAGTTCTCGATAATACTTACTAAAACCGATAAGCTTAATTCTAATGAAAAGAAAAATCTTGCTTCAGAAGTCGCTTCTTCTTATCAGGGAATAGAGACGATCCAGACTTCTATCAAAGATAAGGAGTCTTTTGATAAAATCAGGCGATCGGTTTCAAAATCGCTGAATTCTAACTGGAATAATTAAAGGGGAAAAATAATAATGGAAAATGCTAAATCTATTAGTCTGGAAGAGGAAGAGTCTTTTAGGAGTGATTATCTAAAGTCCGAGAAGAATTCAGTTGTCAGACACTCTCTGGCCTTAAATGAATTCAATCAGTCTTTCTGTTCAAACGATTCAGCCTCGGATAATCAGTTCACTTTCTCTGTCGAACATAAAACTCTTCCCGTGACAAATCAGAAGAAATCCGGACGGTGCTGGATTTTCTCTGCTTCTAATATTTTAAGAGAGATTATCGCCAAGAAGGCCGGAATCGAATCGATGTTTGAGATATCTCAGAATTTCATTGCTTTCTACGATAAGCTGGAGAAATCGAATTTTGTGATGGAATCGGTTATCGATATGATAGATAAAGAACCTTCTGACCGGAAACTGATGTTTGTTTTGCAGAACGGCGTAGGTGATGGCGGGCAGTGGGACATGTATGTTAACTTAGTTAAAAAGTACGGCGTCTGTCCGAAAGCCGACATGGTCGAGACATTCCAGTCTTCTAATACCGCGGAATCTAACTCTTTGCTTAATTCTTCTCTGAAGAAATTCGCCTTTGAGGCTCAAAAGCTTTATAAGGGTGGAAAATCACATTCTGATATTGAAAAGCTTAAGGGAGAATATCTTGAGAAAATATACATCTTGCTGACAGACTGCTATGGGGTTCCTCCTAAATCTTTTGACTTTGAATATAAAGACAGCCGTGGAATCTATCATATCGAGAGGATGCTTAACCCAAAGTCTTTTTTTGACAAGTACATCGGGTCAGCAATCGATGAATATGTCTCAGTTATTAATGCCCCGACAAAAGATAAACCGTATGATAAGACTTATACCATCGAATATCTAGGCAATGTCGTCGGTGGAAAGAGAGTCACTCATCTTAATCTGAGGCTCGCCAGATTCAAAGAACTTATCGTCAGCCAGCTTAAAGGCGGAGATTTGGTTTGGTTTGGCGCTGATGTTTCAAAATATAGAGCTAAGCAAGAAGGAGTCTGGAGCGATAAGTCATTTGATTTTAAGACTCCTTTCGGGCTTGATCACAGATTTGAAAAGGCCGGGATGCTTGACTATTTTTCCTCGGCCATGAACCACGCTATGGTCTTGACCGGTTTTGATGAGAAAGACGGGAAGATCATAAGGTGGAAAATTGAAAATTCCTGGGGCGAGGAAAATGGGAACAAGGGTTTCTATATAATGTCTGATTCCTTCTTCGACAGTTATGTCTATCAGGCTGCTATCCTTAGGAAATACTTATCCGAAGAAGAAAAATCTGCTCTGACAGCAGAGCCTAAGCTTCTTGAACCCTGGGATCCTTTTGGGACGTTAGCTGACTAGAAGGTATTGAATAACTAAATCGGTTTTGCTAGAATCTAAAAATGTAGATAGGGATTCAGCTTAGCTAATATCAGAGATTCTCGTCAGGTGAAAAGAGAATTGGTGAAACTGATGAGTCGATTTACATCTGTTACAATTTATGAGTGCACTTATTTCTTTTTTAAGTGAACTGAGGTGGTACCACGGTAATTCGCCCTCAGAAATTATCTGAGGGTTTTTTTATTATCGGAGGTAAAAAACATGAGGGAAATGGGAAAAAATTACGATCATAAAGCCGTTGAGGACGGAAAGTTTGAGATGTGGAGCGAGGCAGGCTATTTTAAAGCCAGCGGTGATCTAAAAGATAAGAGAAAAACCTTTTCTATGATTATTCCTCCGCCTAACGTTACCGGCGTCCTTCATGTCGGGCACGCTTTAGATGCGACTTTGCACGATATTATCGCCAGATACAAAAAACTGAATGGTTACGATGTGTCTTTTGTACCGGGTACTGATCACGCCGGAATAGCCACGCAGGCTAAAGTTGAAGGGATGCTGAAGGAGAAAGGTGTTACCCGCTACGATTTAGGCCGCGATAAATTTATCGATGAGACTTATAAATGGAAAAATGAATCTGCCAAAGTCATTAACAGACAGTGGAAGGCAATCGGCGTCGGGATGGATTATGACCGGGAATTCTTCACTATGGATGAGAAGACTTCTTACGCAGTCAAGACAGCCTTCAAAAAGCTTTATGATGAAGGTCTGATTTATAAAGGCGAAAGGATTATTAACTGGGATGTCCAGCTGCAGACAGCTTTATCTGATATCGAAGTCATCTATAAAGACATCCCTGGTGTTTTCTACTATTTCACATATCACTTGGCGGAAGATAAAAATGTTTCTTTTACGGTTGCCACAACGAGGCCTGAAACGATGTTCGGAGATGTCTGCCTAGTATTTAATCCCAAGGATAGCCGATATAAGAAATACGAAGGAATGCACGTAATCAATCCGGCCAACGGAGAAATCATCCCTATTATCTCTGACTATTATGTCGATAAAGGATTCGGAACGGGGCTGATGAAGTGCACTCCCGCCCACGATCCCCACGATTTTGAAATTGCTAAAAGGCACGATCTTCCTATCAGGCTCTGCATGAATAAAGACGGGACGATGAATGACTTAGCCGGTGAGTTTAAATCTTTGGACAGATATGATTGCCGCACCAGGCTTGTTGATAAAATCCAAAAAGAAGGCAATCTAGTTAAGAAGGAAAATATTATTCATTCAGTCGGGCACTCGGAAAGGAGTGATACTGTTGTCGAGCCTATTCTTTCTAAGCAGTGGTTCATTGCCATGGAAAAACTATCTAAGGATGTCTTAGAAAAGATGCGCTCCTCTGAAAAGATCAGATTCTTCCCGATTAGATTCGAGAAGATATTTATCAGCTGGCTGAAATCCACTAAAGACTGGTGCATCTCACGTCAGCTCTGGTGGGGGCATAGGATTCCTATATATACCAATAAAAAGACTAAGGAGGTAGTCTGTTCAGCTGAGAAAATGGATCCTGAGATCTGGGACCAGGATGAAGATGTCCTCGATACCTGGTTCTCTTCGGGGCTTTCACCGTTTGTCCTCTGCAACTGGCCGGATTTAGATAGCCCTTACTATAAAAGATACTATCCTTTGGATCTTATGATTACTGCGTATGACATCATTTTCTTCTGGGTAGCAAGAATGGCGTTTGACGGTGTTCACTTCACCGGCAGACTTCCGTTTAAAAACGT
>Ga0172377_10005546_pt1 | contig 12980 bp, 15 predicted proteins | sample Pumphouse3metaG_FD_119749 | JGI IMG/M metagenome (GOLD analysis project Ga0172377, IMG submission 119749) | Leachate microbial communities from a municipal landfill in Southern Ontario, Canada - Pumphouse #3 metaG | ecosystem: Engineered > Solid waste > Landfill > Unclassified | place: Canada... | reverse complement strand
GAATCGCAACGTTCATTTCCTTCGATACCTGCATGTCCTTTCACCCACTTATAGGTTACGGGAAGCTTAGCATTGAGAGCATCAAGCTCTATCCAATACTCTTTATTCTTCACAGGATCCTTGGAAGCGGTTCTCCAGCCATTTCGTTTCCAATTGGTTATCCAAGAAGTAATTCCATTGCGTACATATTGGCTGTCTGTATTGATGATTATTTCTTCAGGATGGTAAGCCATGCAGGTCTTCAAAGCCTGTATCACTGCAGTGAGTTCCATTTTATTATTGGTCGTATCGATTGAGCCGCCACTTGATTCTTTTTCGAACACCCCATCGGCTTTGAGTACAAAGGCCCAACCGCCGGGTCCCGGATTGCCGCTGCAACCACCATCTGTATAGATTTCAATATGCTTATAGTCCATAAATCGGATAGTATCGCACCCAATTGTCGTGGTCAACCTAGAATGAAAAAACTCTGATCCATTTCACATACCAGCAAGGGAATTCCTTTCGAAAGTCCTTTGCCTTGTCGTTTGAAGTGAACCTAGGCTTCTTCCTTTTCAGGAACAATGATGACGATGCATTTTGCATATTTGACAATATGCACTGCAACAGAACCAACAAAAATCGACCAACCGGAATGCGTAGCCCTTGAGATGATGATGGTATCAATCTTATTTGATTCCGCATATTCAAGTATGGTCTCTCCCGCAGGACCAAAGCCCACGTGTTCCTTGACTGTAAAGCCCTCAAGCTTTTTTGCCGCGGTTTCCAACAGAGGAAGGGTTTCCTTCACCACTTTGTCCGTTTCATAGAGAGCTTGCGGTGATTTATAGTCTTCACGAACGGTAAGCAGGGTGATTTCCACTTCCTTGGGATCGAAAAGTTCCTTGACGAGTCTAACTGATTGTAAGCTCTTTTCTGTTCCATCAAGAGGCAATAAGATATGCTTCACAGGCTCCTCCTTTCTGAGTTACCTTCATAATTCGAAGAGCGCATCGAAAAAGAGAACTCTTTCAAATACGCTTTTTGAAGCAAAAAACCCGAACAAACTGTGCTTACAGTATATCATGATTCGTTCACAACTCAAGACAGTAGCCCAAACGGGAAAATCTCAACTGTAATGATACTTTCAATGTACACTTTTCACCACTTTGAATTGCTTGACAGGATTGGGTCACACACGTACGATTAAGTGTCTGCCGCCAAGGGAAAGGGGTATATTCCCCTGCGGTCCCGCCACTGTGATGGCTGGGAATCTACATCATGACACTGCTAGATGCGGGAAGTCGTAGATTCCGAGTATGCCTTAGCCAGGAGACCTGACGCAGACAGATTTACGTAAAGCTTACGGAGTATAAGCTTGGGTATGATTCATGCCCGCTATTCCAAAGGGGCCCTATGCCAATTCTCAACAGTAAAAAAGTATGTATTTTCCTTTTCAGCCTTATCGTTTTTACCTGCACTTCACTAGTTGCCCAACCTCTCTTGGAAGAAAAACCTGAGACATTGCAACAACTGAGAATTGTCAGTCTTTCACCCAATGTCACAGAAACAATTTTCGCATTGGGAGGAGGAGATTTACTCGTTGGAAGGAGCGATTTTTGCAATTATCCACTTGAAGTTGAAGCTATACCAAGTGTAGGGATGCTCTATACTCCTTCATTGGAAAAAATACTCTCTTTGGAACCTGATGTGGTTATGTCCAGTACCTCTATCAGTGACCAATTGCATGAATCGCTTACCAAAGCGGGAGTTGAATTTCTTTTCATTGATTATGAGGAAAATTTCATTGGTACGTATACCTTGATCAGAGAGATTGCACAAAGGATCAATCGTGTAGAGAAAGGGGAACTTCTGATTCTTGAAATGCAGAATAAGGTTAAGGAAATTACAGAACGAGCCAGGCTTATGCAAAAGCCTTCCGTCTATCTGATGATAGATTTTGGTTCTTTTGATGGAACTGCCACTGGAGATACCTATTTAAGTCAGATGCTTGAAATGATCGGTGCAGACAATATTGCAAAAGATGCGACCAAATGGACCTACAGTAAAGAATTATTGATTGAGAAGGATCCTGATTTGATCATCATCAGCCCTCGATGGGGAGAGACTTTTGAGCAAACGAGCGCTCTTTTTGCTTCCACCAAACCCTATAGTGATTTACGGGCAACCAAAGAGGGAAACCTCGTACCCATTGATGCTGATTTGATAAGTCGTCAAGGACCTCGTAGTGCGCAAGCATTGGAACTCCTTGCAAAGGCAGTTCATCAGAAGGCATGGTTATGAATACGCGCATTTCTGTAGTGCTTTTTTTTCTTGTATGCTTTTTAGGGCTTTTGGCCTTAACCCTTGGTCCGGCAAACATCTCAGTGCTGGAAACCATCAAGATCCTCTTGGGAAAGGGTGAACTTGATTCCCAAACGTATATCATTTTCAGTCTGAGGCTCCCTAGGGTCATCACCGCCATTCTCTGTGGAGCAATTCTCGGAGGAGCTGGGGCGGTTTTCCAAGCAAGTCTGCGCAATCCTATGGCAGATCCCTTTGTCTTGGGTGTATCTGCCGGTGCGTCTTTCGGAGTGGCCCTTTCCATCACCTTAGGATTTTCAGCCTTCCTCGGACTCCCTATTTCCGCCCTTCTCGGTGCGGTGTGCACAACCTTGCTCATCTTTCTCATAGGGTCCAAGCACAGAGTCAGCCAGACTTCGTTGTTGCTTACAGGAGTCGCAGCCAACTACATCCTCAGTGCAGCAATGACGCTTTTGATGTTCATCAACCATCAACACTACGAACGGATACTTTTCTGGACGCTCGGTAGTTTTTCCTCCAGTACGTGGGAGCAGGTGTTCTACACGTTTGTTTGTGCTCTCATTTTTTTCATTCCTCTTTTTTTACATCATAAGGAAATGGACATGATGCTCCTCGATGAAGGATCTGCACTATCAGGAGGACTATCTCTAAGACGGATGCGTCTTTTCTTATTACTGTTATCAACATTTGCAGTAAGTACTTGTGTTTCATTCTTTGGCGTCATTGGATTCATCGGTTTGATGGCCCCTCATATAACACGCCTATTAGTGGGCCCCAAACATAAGAAGATGCTTCTTCCCACCTGCTTGTTCGGATCCTTGCTGCTGTTGGGAAGTGATACACTATCGCGAATATTGCTTCCTACAGGTGAAATGCCGGTTGGTGTCATCACCAGCTTACTTGGTGCACCTCTCTTCATTTGGATGTTGCGTAAGGGGAGAAATTCGTATGTCTAGTTTACAGACCACAAACCTGTATGGCGGATATGAAAACCACCCGGTTTTCAAACATCTCGACCTTCAATTGCCTGAAGGGAAATTCCTTGCTTTAACTGGTCCAAACGGAAGCGGTAAAAGCACACTCCTTAAATTTTTTTACAAGGAGCTGACACCCGATAAGGGTGCAATCTATATCAATGACCTTGATATCCATACGCTCAGCCAGAAGAATTTAGCAAGAAGACTTGGATTTGTTCCACAAAACGGACACATCGAATATGGCTTTACTGTACAAGAAGCAGTATCGATGGGGCGTTATGCCTACGGAGGCAAGGACGAGAACCATCAGGTGGAGCAAGCCATGGAAGATTGTGACATTCGTGATCTTGCCAATGAACGGGTTACTGAAATATCGGGAGGAGAGCTGCAACGCGTTTTTTTGGCAAGAGCTCTTTGCCAGAATGGGAACGTCCTGCTTTTGGATGAACCTGTCAACCATCTGGATGTTAAGCATCAGAGAACCATGATGACTCTACTCAAACGCCTTGTGGAAAAGAACATGAGCGTCGTTTGTGTTTTGCATGACCTTCTTTTGGTTCAAGTATATAGTGATGAAGTGATACTTCTCAAAAAAGGCAACATCTATGCGCAAGGAGCTACCCAAAAGGTCATTTGCCAAGAGACGTTGCGAGATGTCTATAAAATTGAATCACATCAGGTGTATGATGCTACACTCAACAAGACACTTTGGATGCCTACATGGTGTTGACCCCTTTCTTCTCTGCACGTACACTTTAGTTAGGAGTTTTGAGTGAAGCCAATCAGTCGCATCCTGCATTCCATCTATCGCTCTGTCGTTAAATTGAGTCTGCAGGTAAACTATGACTTCCAGACGTGGCAGGAAGCAGACCTCCCTTCTGGTCCTAAACTGTTTTGCTCCAATCATTTCAGTTCAAGTGACGTCCATTTTGTAACTACGCTTATGAAAGATCCTCTCCATGTGGTGATAGGACCTGGTTTTGGCATTCCCGTTGTGAAGAGATTCCTTTCGATGACTGAACAAATACGTGCCTTGACACCAGATGACCGAAAAAAGGTAGTGCAGGTTGCTGCCGATTACCTCAAGAAGGGTGACAGCGTCTATATCTTTCCCGAAGGCAAATTGAATACTCAAGAAAAATTGGTGGTGTTCAGGCCGGGGATCGCACGAATCTATCTAGCAAATCCTGTTCCTATCATTCCTATCGGTCTCATAGCACCCAGAAGACGGGTAAGGGACAAGCTATCGAAGGCTGCAGGAAGAAACATGACGGTGGTTTCCAAGAATTACTATGCCAACATTGGTAAACCCATGGAATTCCCCATGGCTTTGGAAATAGCCAAGACCGATGTGAATGTTGCAGAAAAAATGATTTGTGATGCACTCACCTTTGAGGTTTCCCGCTTGATAACAGAAATTAAGACTGAAAAGTTTTGGAGTTGAATATGGATGAATTGACAAAATTGTTTTCTGATTTCGAAAACCAAGTTACTGAAATCACTTCTCATGCACAACAGGTACACAAGATTGATTTTTCCGCTAAACTCATGAACGGAACTATTTTCAGTTTCCGATACAACAGTGATACATTCAATCGTGAAGAAAAAGGCAAGCAGCCATACTCCCCTGCTTCTGTTTTCAATGCAGTCGTCGATATTGTAGGTGCAGTAACGTCCCTGGTATTATTGATTTATCTCTGTGTATTCATCCATAATCACCATCTTCCTTTCGACCGTTCAGCTTCGTTGATCATTCTTTCCTATAGTTTTTTCATCTGTTGTTTTGTACTCACTGCATTGTTCCATCTTTTTAACAAAGAAAGTCCTGCAAGGCTTGTCTTTTACAATGTAATGGAAGCATGCAAGGTTTTGGCCTTGGGGACTGCAAACATCGGAATTGCTCTTTTAACAGACCCCATCACCATGAATCCCATCCTTCTGGCCACCTTGTTGATCGGAGCTACCGCCTTATTGTTGTTGTCCGCAGGAACACAAGTCGGGGCAAAAGCCTCACTTGCCTTCACCACCCTACTTCCGTACCTTCCTCTGTATGCAAAGCTCTCCTTCACAGGTCTCACCACAGCAACGCTTTTTGGACTCTGGTCCTTGGTCGCCATCATTGCCAAACCGAGTCTGAGGGTGAAGAGCAACACAACCTTCGCCCTTATTGGAGTCCTTGCCCTGGGATTCAACTTCACCATGTTGCTCAATTAACGTTGGGGATAATTATCAAGGGTAAAACAGATTTGACTTTCAAAACACCTAGAGAAAGCCTATACTATTAACAAGAGAGGAGGAATGCATATGAAAATGGGAATTTTAGGGGCAGGTAATATTGCCCGCAAAATGGCTGCCACCATTGCAGAGATGGAACAAGTTGAAGCGTATGCGGTGGCTTCCCGTGATTTGAAAAAAGCCCAAGAGTTTGCACAGAAATGGAATATCTTAAAAGCATATGGATCGTATCTTGAAATGGTGCAAGATCCTGAGATCGATTTAGTCTATGTCTGTACTCCACACTCCTTGCATTATGAACACATGATGCTCGCCTTGGAGCACGGAAAACATGTTCTGTGTGAAAAATCCTTTACGTTGAATGCTGAACAGGCAAAGAAAGTTCTTGCGTTCGGCAAAGAAAAGAAATTATTGGTAGCCGAAGCTATCTGGACGAGATATCTTCCTATGCGTCTAGTGCTTGACCAGATACTTGAACGAAGGGTAATTGGAGAACCTCACTCTTTGACGGCCAATCTTTGCTATCCTGTCAAGGGAGTGAAACGTCTCATCGATCCTGAACTTGCAGGTGGCGCCCTTTTGGATGTTGGTGTATACCCAATCAATTTTGCCATGATGGTTTTTGGCAATGAGATTGAGTCAATAGAATCGAGCTGCATCAAGACCGATAGCGGTGTTGATGAGTCGAACAGCATCACACTCACCTTTAAAAGTGGGAAGATGGCTGTTTTACACAGTTCAATGGTAAGCACCTCAGATCGCCGTGGAGCGATTTTTGGAAGCCGTGGGTACATCGAATTTCTAAACATCAATCGATGTGAAGGGATCAACGTCTATGACCGTGATTACAATCTGGTTGAGACCTATAAACCCTTCAAGTACATCACGGGTTTCGAACATGAGGTGGAAGCGTGCCGTAAGGCAATCGAAGAGGGTGAACTCGAGTGCAAGCAGATGCCGCACAGCGAAATCATCCGCGTCATGGAAGTCATGGATGCGCTGAGAAGTCAATGGGGTATTACCTACCCAACGGAGTAACTATGGAAGTAGAAGAGAGACTGGCTATTGTTTCAGCACAGGAAGAGTTGCTGAAGTTCGAAACCTTCACCCACGAAGATGCTTGGGAGTTGGGAAAGATTTTTGTAGCTGAAGCGATGGATAAAGATTTGAAAATCGCCATCTGCATCAAGCTCATGAGCGGGTTGACCTTATTCCAATACTCTGCAGAGGGAGCAAATCTGAGCAATGAGACCTGGATTGACAGGAAGTTCAGAACCGTCCAGAATTTTGAAATGAGTACCCTTCATTATGCGCTGTGGCTCAAGAAACGTGGAACAACCCTCGTTGAGCGCGGTTTGGATCCTACAAAGTTCGTAGCCTGCGGAGGGGGATTTCCCATCTACGTTGAAGGCGTCGGTACTGTAGGTGTCGCCATTGTATCAGGTTTAACCGATGTGCAGGATCATGATGTTTTGATCACGTGCATCAGTAAGTATCTGGGAGAGGAAGATGTTCCTCGGTATCCAGTTATTTAGCACGAATCACCTTTTCAAAAAGAAAAACAGGCTGTTTCTACAGTCTGTTTTTCTTTTACCATACACTATACATTTTTATTTTACTTCAATCGCTCTTTCAAGAGATGCATGTAATACCGCTCTTCCACCGATTCCCTTGCAATCAAAAGAGAATCAAGAACTGAGAGCAATGCTTTTTTTGCTGTATCAATCAAAGCCTCATCTTCCAAGATAAATTCCATTTCCAAAAACCAGCCAAGACCAAGAACCTCCACCAACTCCACATGGAGAGGGGGAAGATCTTCAAGGGGAGAATACTCATAGAGATACCCCTTTTTGGTCTTCCGAATATAGATTTCATACCCTAATGAAGTACAAAACTGCTCAGCTTGTTCACTTTGATCATCTGAAACCGAAAATTCATGTTCTCTATTGACTTCAATACCATCTTTAAGACTTTTCTGTTTGCTGGTAAAAAGCAAAGAACCTGTCATGTGGGAAAAATCATTACCATAACTTTCTCGTCTGAGACGAAAAACAGGTTCTTCACCATGAAACCCATAGTAGATGTCATCCTTATATTCACATTGCAAAGGAGAAATCCCAGCTAAACCTTCAATGATTGTTTTCGTGTGTATAGGATCATCAACATGAGCCTTCAGTTCAACTTCAAAACCCATATCAGTCTTTCCAAGGGAAAATCATATTTCTCAAAGAACGATGTCCAACACATTCACGTTCATCATACAACAAATCATCCCACGGAATATGCTTTTTATCGGCTTCAGGATCCGCTTCTATATAATCATATTTAAGCATCAGCAGCTTGGTGGCATCGCTACAGGCAAGCATCATACCGGTAAAACCTGGAGCCAGCCCTGCAAGAAAAATCGACAACACCAGATTGATCACCAGATAGATTGCAAGGAACAAGGAAAACCAGAGATTGTCCAAAACAATGATGAAACTCTTTTTCAGCGTTTTCAGCGGCCTATCGCCACTCATACTGTAAAAAAGTGGAAAATAATACATCAAGGATAAGGAAAGACCTGCAAAGATCCAGAAGAGAATCACAGAAAGAACGGTTCCAAAGATATTTGCGTAACTCAGATAAAAAGGAATGACAAAGAGCATCAAGGAAACATCCAAAACGATCAATGCCCAGTAGAGCAAAGCATGTCTCCAGGATTCACGGATACCGCGCTTGAAACCTTCAAACCCACCACGTTCATACCGACTGTAGGAGTGAGTGGTTGATGTTGCCCCTGCTGTGAAAAAAGCAAAAAGAGCTGCACAGAGAATCAAGGTAACAAAACTTAGCCCAAGGTTGACTTCACTGAGAGTCATACTTCCCATGAGCGCAAGCAGCACCAATAGATATCCGAGATTATGAACAACCATTCCGATGAGGTTGTCCCATCCGTCAAAAAAAGCCTTTTTAATGAAGAATCCTATCATGCTACAAGAGTACAGATACAATCAAAAATAGGCAAGCTTTTTAGAACTCTGCTTCATCAGGGTTTACGGTCAAACCGCAGATATTTTCCAAGGAGTCTATGATTTTCATCGTTGTACTATCCAAGGAAAAATCAAACACCTCAAGATTTTGTTGCATATACAGAGGAGTCACTGATTTCACCAGTGCAATGTTTCCCTTCTGCAAGCAATATCGTATACAAACCTGAGCGACCGATTTGTCCAAGGAACGGGCAATTACCTGCAAAGGCAAACTTGAAAAGATCTTTCCCGTTCCAAGAGGACTATAGGCTTCAATTGCCATGCCTAATGATTTACAGAATTTCACCAGTTCACTCTGTTGTTCACCAGGAAACAATCTGATTTGATTGACTTGAGGAGCAATGGTTGCTTCATCCAAAAGCGCATTGAGATGGCGTTCACAGAAATTACTGACACCAATTGAACGAGTCTGACCCATGGTGTAAAAGGATTCAAAAGCCTTCCAAGTACCTGCATTTGCCTGCTTCCAATCGTCACGAAAAAAAATGGGATTTGGCCAATGAATGAGATACAAATCAACATAAGAAAGTCCAAGATTTGAAAGACTTGTCTTGAATGCTTGTACCGTATTTTCATACCCATGGTCGAGATTGCTTAATTTCGTGGTTATGAACAGTTCTCTACGATCAATACCGCTCTCTTGTATGGCACGACCTACACTCTTTTCATTACCATACCCACTTGCAGTATCAATGTGACGATATCCGCATTCAAGAGCATACTTGACACTCTCATACGCTTGCTCCCCTTCCTTAACTTGCCAAGTACCAAAGCCAAGGACAGGGATTTCCACGTTATTCATCAACGTACGTTTTTCCATATACATACCTTGTTAGTTAAGAAAGAAATCAAGGACATTCCATCCTGTCTGCTCCTGCTGCTTATAAAGTTCTGTATACCCACATTGTGTACAGGTGATGGTAATGAACCGTTTATTCTGGACATCAAATATTTTGGCAAAATTTCCTCCAGTCGCCTGAAAACGATCGGATTCATAGTGCTTTCCACCACACTTCGGACATATATATTGTTTCTTTTCCATGATTTTGAATGTATCACGAATTGAATTGCAATGCAAAACCAAAATGCGCTTGGTATTCTTCTGATTCCAAATAAAATCTGCAACCTTGGCCCTGTTTTTCCAGGTGTGTGAAAAAATCCTCTTGACTAAAATATTCGCCTTCCGATATAGTGCAAGAGTTGTTTGAGACAACACAACGGCGGCATAGCTCAGTTGGTAGAGCAAACGGCTCATATCCGTTTTGTCAGGGGTCCGAGTCCCTTTGCCGCTAGAAAGACCTTCCTGGAATTCAGGGAGGTCTTTTCTTTTCATAAAAGGTTCGTTGACTTGCCATTCCATACTACCTATGATGAAACCATGGAAAAGAAACGCCTTACCATCAAAGACATCGCCAGGGAAGCAGGAGTTGGAATCGGTACGGTGTCGCGGGTATTGAACAACAGTCCCCACATCTCTGAATCTTCCAAAAAAGCTGTTCTTCAGGTAGTCGAAAGACACAACTATCAAATCAGCGCCGAGGCTGCAGGATTGGCAAGAAAAACCAAGAGAAGGAAACTTGTCGGCATTTTGCTTCCCGATATATCCAATCATTATTTCTTTGAAGTCTTTGAAAGCGTCTACAAGAAATTCAAGAACCTTGACATTGATCTGATCATCCTCAACTATACCGACCACACCAGTGAAACGGTGAAACGTATCCTTGAAACAAATCTCTGTGCCCTCATGCTCTTTGCCATTCACCTTGATAAAGAAGACCTTCAGTTGCTGAAAAATCGAAACATCCCCTATCTCTATGTCGATAGCTATCAACCTGATGAGCATTGCATCCATATCGACAACCATACCGGAGGAGTGCTTGCAGCAAACTATCTTCTCAACAAGGGATGTTCAAAACCTTGCTACATTCATGGCCCGACACAAGCACAAACAGATAAGGATCGGTATGCCGGTTTTGCTGCAACCATTGAAACAGCACTCTCTGTTTCTCCTTTGCAATACCATGCAATCATAACTGAGAAATCCGGGTATGAAATTGCCATGCAGATCATCGATGCAGGAGAATGTGATGGGGTGTTTTGTTTCTGCGATGAAATTGCCATTGGGGTTTTGAAAGCCATACGGAGAACAGGATCTTCGCTTTCTGTCATCGGATATGATGGGATTCGTGTAAGCGAAGCCTGGAACCTATCCACCATCAGTCAGGATCCTGAATTGGTAGGAGAAAGAGCTGTTCAATCTGTACTACCCCTCATAGATAAAATTACTGATGAAGGACCAAAGCAAATTCAGCTTGTCCCGGTCCTTATTGACCGGAACAGCTGAACATACTTTTTATTGCAAATACCCAAGCCATTGGTTTTGTCGTTGGATCATCACTTCAACGAGTTCAGGAATATTGCGATACACAGAGACTATAGGATTAGATAACAAAGCCTGCACTACATACTCTTTTTTCTTCGTCAAAACAGCTTCAGCTGTAAGATCGTAGACTCCACAATAGTTCCTTAATAGTGCTGCAAACCCTTTGGGATAGTTTGAAAAAGAGATTCCTTTCAAACCCGAAGCATGCACCGTTGCAGGTACTTCCACAGCTACCCAAGAAGGAAGTTCTTGAATCAGAGACCCATTGAGTATGTTCACCGCAGGCTCTTCATACATGCTGTCTTCAACGACACCTTCAAGAATTTTCACCAATCGTTCATGTACGGTGAGTTCAATCTTTGGTTCAACATGGGCAAGCATCATTTGATAGAACGTATAGAAGTCCTTGATCCCTTTATGGTCAGATACCTCATGTGCCCACGAGATGTATTCCCCCACATGACTGTCACTGGTGATGGGTAGAAGATGGTAGGTCTCTAAGATTTCCTTGAACAGCGTCCTGTCGGCCCATTGTTTTGCACTTACCATACCCTTAGGAAGCGTCCTGGAAGTCCTTCCTTCCGTCTGCAAGATTTCCTTGTTTTTCAAAACATATGAAAGGATATCTGAATACCCTGGTTCTTTTTCAAAAAATGCTGGTGCTTTTTCCAATATGGAAGGATATGCATCCTTTTTACTATCCTTGAAAGAAGCTTCCAAAAGAACACTGAAATGATTGAGCCCTGCCGCTCTTAAGGAAAGATTTTCAAATGGAGTTTCCAAAATGGTGGGAAGATAGCGCTCCAAGGAAGCTATCTCATGGCACATCCCCACAAACTTCATATCGGGATACTTTCTCAACACCGTCGTTGTAATGGCAGTCATTGGGTTTGAATAATTGAAGACCCATGCTGAAGGACAGAGTCGGTTGATGTCATCACAAATCTGGACAATAACTGGAGTGATCCTCAACGCATGAAAAACTCCTCCAGGTCCTCCATTCTCACCATAGACCTGGTGTATCCCATACTGTTGAGGGATGGTCCAATCTTCATCCCATAGAGGAAATCTTTTTCCGACTTCGATGGATATCACCACGACATCGGCATCTTTCAACACTTCGTTTCTGTCTGTGGTTGCTTTGATCGTGAAAGGCAGTTTTGAGGTTTCCAAAAACTGTTTCGCTACAGCATAGACATGATCCAAAGCCTTCGCATCGATATCAACCAAGCATATTTCACTTCCAACAAGCTTTTTGCTTTGAAAAAGGTCTCCTAATGTACCAAATCCAAATTGTGCACTTCCAGCTCCTATCAGTACAATCTTCATCCTGTTATCTCCTATTTGGAAACGCTTCCACACCTAGTATCAAGCCAAAGACAGCGCCTGTCAAGAACCATCGTATTGCAATCCCTGACAACCTTTCCTATACTTTGGATATGCGATTATTCTTTGCTCTCAACTTCGATATCCCTACGCTTGAAAAATGTATTGCACTTCAGCAACAGATACGTCCACTTTGCGCCAAAGGAACCTTCACCAGAATGGAGAATCTCCATCTCACCCTCTGTTTCTTAGGAGAAATCGAAGAAGATACGCAAGAAATCCTCAAAACCATCCTAACAGAATTAGAGCTACAACCCTTGCATCTTACGTTCACGCATCTTGGTCTATTTACAAAACGTGGAGGTGATGTTTTGTATCTCGGCCTTCAAAACAACAAGGCCTTACATACCGTGCAAACCACGTTGCATCAAAAGCTTGTCCGTACTGGATTCACTTTGGAAAACACTTCCTTTACAGCTCATATCACGCTTGCTCGGCGTGTCCATTGTAAAAAACTCTGCAGCATCAAACCCTTTACAGCAGATCCCCCCTCAATATCACTCATGCTTTCCCATAGAATCGACAACTGTTTGACCTACACGCCACTATATACTAGAGCGATTTAACCATATGGTTACACTACAGTACTTTACAATACTTCCATCTAGGTTGAAGCATTCTGTTTCTTATGCTATGGTTCCTGTATGGACGATTATGTTTCTT
>Ga0172377_10005544_pt1 | contig 12981 bp, 9 predicted proteins | sample Pumphouse3metaG_FD_119749 | JGI IMG/M metagenome (GOLD analysis project Ga0172377, IMG submission 119749) | Leachate microbial communities from a municipal landfill in Southern Ontario, Canada - Pumphouse #3 metaG | ecosystem: Engineered > Solid waste > Landfill > Unclassified | place: Canada... | reverse complement strand
GATAGGTTGCTCCAAGGGTAAGCTGTACATCACTTGCCTTTTGACCTGAACGGTTCAGGTAGTTGTTGCAATTGATGTAGTCGACCTGCCCAAACAGTTTCAAGCTGGTGCTCAAGTCATACGATCCACTGAAGCCTACCACCAAGGTCTGGGAAGCTGAATTACGATCAGAAACAACATCATCATTATAGTTTTCTGTAGGATGGGAGGTGGTGGGCGTCGAGATATCCCAATCGACTCCTGAAGTTCCTCCTACATTACTCCACGCAGTGTATTTGTCAAACGTACCATGGACCATATAGAAGACATTCCCTTCGACATTCCACTTGCCATACTGCTTCACCCCTCCATTGAGGTTGATAACCAGAGCATCACCACCGTAGGTATATCCGATGAATTCTGCATTATAGCGTGTATCAACTTCATTGGTGAATTCACGTATGACACCGACATAATTAAGACCATAGGTATCAGCACCTGTAGTTACATCAACTCCACTCTTTGTAGCATATCGAAGGTAGAGGAAAGGATCGGTATAGGCAGCTTCAAGTGAGGCATGTGCCATGAGATTACCTATAGGTTTATCGACCTTCACTCCTGCAAGATAGCCGAAACAGATGGGAAAGTTTTTCTCTGTTTCACTAGGAATAGGTTCACCAGGGAGAGAAAACTCATCGACAACTGCTTGTGCATAGAAGTTGACTCCGTTTATAGGGGTGTAGTCGAATTCAACACCCAACAAGGAGTTTGCATTCGAACGAATGTAGTAGTCATGGAAAATCATGGCAGGATTGAGGATTCTCAGATCCAAGAGGTTCTCTTCACTTTGGTACATGATGCTCTCGGTAAGGGCAAGATTGAATTTGTCCCTAAACATCCTCCACTCCAGTCGGTGTGCCATATACATGGTAAGGCCACTTAAAGCATCCTCTTGGCCATCACCAACAACCGCATCATGACTACTGTCTGAATCTATATAGCTTGTAGGATGTGGGAAGAAGGAGGTTACAAATGTATATTTGAACTTTTCAGAAAACGTCGTCAGACGGGCCATGTTATGGTATTTGAGGTTATCACCCATCATGAGGTTACCGCTCTCTCCAGCGCCCCAATTCAAGCGATCGCGGCCTATCTGGAAAGACCAATAGTCTCCGCCCATTGCCACAAAAGCACGGTAAGGCATGTTGAAGTCCAAGTCGGTAAGGACTGCCGGGCTGACCAAAATCAGATTGGTCCCAAAGGCAGTGGTGCTGAACCCTTGTTCAAGGGTATAGGTGTTTCCAACGGAGAATTCTGAATAACCGTAGAATGAATCAGAAGGCCAAGTTTCAAGCCCCACTGTCATCAAGGGTTTTTGATTGATATACCCACGGTTCCAATGCTCTCTACCTACAAAGTTTGTGGTGTCTGTATGGGTATAGGTTTCCAAAGTTGTATCAAAATTCCAAGAAAATCCAGCTCCTTTCGATTGGATCTTCGGTTGGACATCCAACTGGCTGATAATATACTCATACGTTGCTTTTGTAGCTCCGTTCAATTCACTGGTGTGTATCTTATCCAGCATCATGAGTAATTCTGCTTCACTATAGGGGGCTGTTGTTGAAGGAAGCGACAGACCTTGAAGGACATACAATGAGGCAATGGCTTCATAGACATCACTATCAAGACTATAAATCTTCTGCTGATTGGAGTAAGCATTAGAATAAACCGGCATAAGCACAAGCACAAACAACAACACAAACGAAACAAAGCATTTACATTTCGCAACTTCTTTTTTCAGCATACCAATCACGTCCTAAAGTATGATTTTCCTAACAATGAAGTAATATAACATATTATATCTAGTTTTTAAATAAATATTTATATGTAAGAACACATTGCTTCGTATGTAATGTTCTCCTATTTCGTCTGCACAAAAAAGCACCCCGAAGGGTGCCTTGTATATAATCGGTTCTGTTTTTTAGAGTGAGATCAAACCAGCCAAATCATCAGTAATCACCACCTCTTCCTCAGGTGATGCTTGAATGGCATATGCCGGCAACTCATATTTTTCCAACCAAAGGCTTTGGTCGGCTTCAGGATCCGAAACAAGCGTGGGAATGGAAATAATCACCATCTCTTCCATCAAGGGAACCTTGAACTTCCGGGTAAAGGAAATCTCATTCCAATTGGAATCGGTGTACGTGATGGTTATCTTGTGACTCTGACGAGTCACGTCGACTTTATCTCTGTCTCGAGCAGCCAATTCCAAGGATTCAAGCTTGTTGACCTGTACTTCCACAAGTTGCAAGGCACGGATTTCTTGTCCATTGACGGTAATCGTTTTGTTGTCCAACAGTATGGTGTGCTGTTTTCCAATGAAAAACATCAGCATTCCAAAAAGCAGGACAACTACTATTGCCGCACAACGAACCCAAAATTGCCTGTCAAATTTCATTTTCATTCTGCCTCCCCCTGTTCAGCCGCAAGCAATTGACCAGCATCACCACGGTCACGTTTCTTGCGTACTTCGTACAGGACCAAGGAAATGGTAATGACACCATAGGAAACGAATACCCTGAAGTACTCTCCAAGCTGTGCCTGTCCAATGAGATTCTTACCAGCCATCGGCGAAACGATGAACATCAAGTGGAAGAGTATTACACCTAGGAACACATTTCGAATATTTGCCTTGCTGACTGTTGCTCCACCCACCAAAAGGGCGGCAACACTGAACATACCGATTTGCATGTGACTGTTGTAGGTGTTCAAGGTACCGATGTTCTGCAGATAGAGAATCATTCCATACCCAGCAAAAACAGTCGAGATCACGATTGAAACAATGCGGGTGTGCTCAACCTTGATACCGGCAGCTCTCGCCACTTCCATATCCTGACCTACTGAGCGCATATCCTGTCCCAGCTTGGTTTTCTTGAACCAAAGAACAAAGATACAAAGCAAAGCGATTACGGCAAATGTAACCAAAGGAATGGGGACCCCAAACAATTTGATGGTAAGCACATTATCCAAGGATTTTCTTATGCCGATCAGATTGACGGTATTTCGGATACCATACCCTCTTGGCAAAACCAAAGCGCTGGAACGGATAGGAATGATGCTTCCCATTCCATAGAGGACAACCAACTGATAAATACCGTTCATGAAGAAGCCGATGATGTAACTTGTCACCATCTCTCGGCCTTTTGCCATATTCAATATCTTTCCACACCATAGGCCCAATGCAATGGAAATAGGAGTGGAAATGATCATTGCCAGCAACATGCCGGGAATTCCAACAATGCCCCAGTCGCTGATGAAGATCAAACCAATCTGACCAGCCATTGCACCCAGGGTCATGCCGAAGTTCAAGCCCATACCGGCAAGGATGGGAATCAAAAGACTTACAATGAGAAAGGAGTTACGTGCAATACGGACCACAACCTCACTGACAAGGTAATTTGTGGAGTATCCACTGAGTGGAATACCAAACGCACAAATCACCAGGAAAAGGATGGGTACGGTATTGTTGCCTAGAAAGCGTAAAACTTTCTGGGATTTTGTTCTTTGGAGCGTCATCGCGTTGCCTCCGTTCTTCTGGTCAAGGCATACAGGATCATGCCGTTCGATACGACAATCCTTATGACTTCAGACATGTCGGTATGAATCATGGAATTCATGACAGAAGGTGTCATGGTGAGAATCCCTTGGAAGAGGAATGTTCCTACTATGACATTGGTGATCGTAGCCTTGTTTACCGAAGCGCCACCTATGAGGATGGCAGAAACAGCAGGCAAAGCCATATAGAACGGCCCCATATAGAGCTGGATGAATCCAAAACTCTGTTGGTACACCAAGATGCCTATGGCTCCCAGCCACGTCGACATGACGACACTCAAGGTCCTTATTTTATCGACATTAATACCACTGGCACGGGCAAAAACAGGGTTTGAGCCGACAGCGGTCATGGCAGTTCCCGTCTTTGTATGTAAAAAAGCCCAAATGATGAGAGCCAATACCGCAAAGAACAAGAACATACCGGTAGGAATGGTCAGGTGTTCTGTCAAACGTATAGAAAAGAAATCGTTGAGAACATGCAGATAGTACCCTTCTGTGGAGATGGTGGTACGCAGTCCAGAACCACTGTACCCCCAAACCATCGTAGGATTGCTGTAGGGAAGCAACAACCACATGATACACATGAATGCCACCGAAGAAAATCCAACATAGGTGGCGATCATCATCTCTCCGCCTTTAACCTTGTTGAGCAACTGGCCGTACCCCCATCCCAAGATAACGGCAAAGGGAGTAGCAAACAATATCGCCATCATAAAGGAGCTTGGACCAGTAAAATTGAACTGCATGGAGAGGGTTCCTCCGAGAAGTCCGGCAATGATTCCAAGCGGGAGACCAAAATTCAAACCACAACCACTATGGATCATGGGAACCATAGCCAGTACCATTACGGCGTTCATTCCGAACCTATTGAGGGTGTCGGAGAGACTGGTGCCAATATTAACCCCTACAAAAGGAGCAAGAATAAACAACAGCAATAAAAACAAACCGATGATGATACGGGGCAACCCAAAAGATTTCAAAGTGGATTTAACCGAAGAAATCATATTCTGCGTGTTCATACACTACCTCCGTCTATCATCTCACTCTTCTGTCCTACCATGAGCAGTCCAAATTCGGCACTGTCCGTGGTGGCGGGAAGAATTCCAAGAACCTTTCCATCAGACACAATGGCAATACGGTCACAAATTGCCCTGAGTTCCTCCAACTCGGAAGAAATCATGACAATGGTAGTACCTTGCTCTTCATTATATTTTCTCAAGGCTTTGAGAACCAAGGACTTCGCGCCGATATCAATGCCGCGTGTGGGTTCAGATACAAAAAGGAGTTTGGGAGCAACAGCAAAAGCCTTTGCCAAACAAATCTTCTGCTGGTTTCCTCCTGAGAGTTCCTTAGCCTTCTGCTTGGTACTGGTACAACGGATCTCAAGTTGTTTCACATACCCATTGGTTTCTTCCTCAATGGCTTTTTGGTCACGCCACTTGAAAAATCCTCCAAGATACTGTTTCAGATACTTTTCCTGGATCTGCATGGCTGTGAAAGATACATTCCATTCCAAGGTTTCATCAAGCAACAACCCGACACCTCGACGGTCTTCGCTGACAAACGCCATACCTGCATCAAGAAAATTGCGCGGAGAATTAAGAGGAATGTCTTTCCCTTCAAAGGTCACATGTCCTCCAGCAGGGAAGAGCCCCATCGCACCGTTGGGAATACCAAGCTTGCCTTGTCCTGCCATCCCTCCAATACCGATGATTTCTCCCTTATAGACATCCAGATTAACGTTTCTGACCACTTCTCCAGGCATATCGACCCAAAGATTCCGTAGCGCAAGGATTATGTCTTTGTTTTCATAGTCAAATACTCTATGCACAATTGCAGAAGTGTTGACTTCACGTCCAACCATCCATTTTGCAATATCAGGAATAGCGACACCCTTTGAAGGTCCTGTTTTCATAATCTTTCCATCACGCATCACCATGATGGTATCACATACATCGATGATTTCCTGAAGTCGATGACTGATGAAAATGATGGCGATTCCCGTCTCTGCGAGCAATCGCATTGCCTTCAGAAGGCTATCAGCTTCCTGCTCAGAAAGAACTGCAGTGGGTTCATCAAGCACCAACAGCTTGATACCCTCTACCAACCCAGTGCCTTCCTTACTTAATTCACGGGCAATCTCGGTAAACTGCTTATGCCCGACAGGCATTTGGGAAACCAGCATTTCAGGATCAAGGGGAACAGCTAATCGCTTGATGGCCTTTTCTGAAATTTCCGTCATTTTTTCTCGATCCAGGATATTCAACCGTTCCCCGAACAACTCAGAAAAAACCGTATATTTAAGAGGTTCCCTATTCAACAGAATATTTTCCGTCGCAGAAAAATCCGGCAAGAGCGAGAACTCTTGATGAACCATTCCAATTCCAGCAGCCAAAGCCTCAATGGAAGTAGCAAAAGCCACCTTTTCCCCATTGAGTAAGATATCTCCGCCATATCCACCGGTTTGATGGATTTCATCCATACCAAAGAGGATTTTCATCAAGGTGGACTTACCGGCACCATTCTCGCCTACGAGACCGAGGATTTCCCCTCGCTTAAGTGTAAAATTCACATCACTTAAGACTTGGTTGCCGAAAAAGTCCTTGCTGATGTGTCGCATCTCTAGCAACGGGGCTTCTTTTTCATTCATATACTCAATCCTTTCAATCTTGGTAGTGACTCTTACGTTACATAACGCAACGGTCTCGACCAAGCATTCTACACCTTCATACAAAAAATAACCATGCAAAAATTCACTAACTCATAGACCCATTAATCACCATAAAGGGGGAGAGTGACACTCTCCCCCTGAAGGAACACAATAAAATACGTTATTTGATCGCGAAATACTTATCTGGAACAACGATATCTGCATTGCCCATGTAGCCTTTGCCCATCATATAGGTGTCCTGATAAATCAAGACATGGTTCTTGGCACGAACGCCAGTGTTGACGTCTGAGTAGAAGGAACCATTCCACTTGGCATTGGGGGTATACTTTCCATAAGCCTTCATGAGGTCAGAAAGCTTGAGCAGTTCGCTCTCACCCTTGACGACGTTGATGGCATGCTGGCCCAAGCCGGCAGTTGAAGTGTAACCATAGGAGAATGCCCAAGTACCGAAGCGACCTGCTCCACCCTTTGCAACAATGGAAGCTTCAACTTTCTTGAGGATAGCGGTGAAATCACCAGCTTCTGCAGAAAGGTCGATTCCAAGTGCACCAGGATATCCCATGAGAGGACTGGGGAGGTCTGCTTCAATGAAGTAACCACCATAGGTCAACAGCTGCTTGAGAAGAGGTTCGGTATGAGCATCATTGGTGCAGAAGAAAGCTGCTTTCTGACCATAGGTCTCGATCCAAGCTGGAACTTTCTCAAGGATATACTGCTGAGCACCAGCAACACCTACGTCACTAGTCGGATCAGGGGCAGTCTCAAGAACGAACTTCATTCCCAATTCCTGACAGGTAGCTCTCATGATTGCCACACGGCGACTCATGGTCTCATAGCTGAGGTGTCTGGGGAAGGAAATGTGTACAAAGGTATCACATCCAAGTTCATGAGCAGTGCGAATGATCAGGTAACCGCGAGCTACAAAGTCGTTGTTGACGGCCAAGTCAGCTGCGCTCTGGATTACACCGGGATCCTCATGGGCTTCACCAGCGATGCAGAGAACATCAGATCTCTTTTCCTTTACTCTACGGAAAGCTTCAGTCGTACCAGGAATAGCCTGATTCACGATGATTGCTTTCATCAAAGGATCGTCTGCAAGGCCAGAGATAACGCTAATGGTGGTCTCAGCTTCATCCATGAAGTTGTCAGGATAGGTAACGTGCTGAATCATTCCGCCAGTAGAAACAGAACCGTATTCTTCAATGAGGCGTTCTGCACCACGAAGGTCATCTTCAGACTGGGAAACGGTACCGGTGACAACACCGATGTGAAAAGCCTGGGCAGCAGGTTTTGCAGCCGCGGCAGTTTCTTGAGTTCCAGCTGCAAATGCAAAACCGGAAACCAATACGAAACAAAGAACAAGAGCGAGTGTCTTTTTCATTTTTCCTTCTCTCCTTAAGGGATAGTTACTCTTATGATACGTAAAAGAATCCCTGCTTGCAAGAAAAGTTTATTTTTTTATGCATTTGAATGAAAATTCTCTGCATAAATAACAAAAAAAGGATATTTGGTAGATAAAACACCCCAAATATCCTATACATAATCCAAAACTCGTCTATTTTTGAGTTATTGAAGCAACCCCTTGTTGTCTCCTGACTTCGTATAAAAGTATACCTGTAGCGACAGAAACATTCAAAGAATCAATATGTCCGGTCATAGGAATGGACACGATTTGATCACAAAGCTCCTTGGTAAGACGGTTCAATCCCTTTCCTTCATTACCCATCACCAGTACGGTCCTCTTGGGAAATACCACTTTATAGGATTCTTTTCCATTCATGTCTGCACCGTAAACCCAGAATCCGTTGGACTTGAGGTTATCAATCTCCCTGTTAAGGTTGGTGACAACAGCCATTGGAACGTATTGTGCAGCTCCAGAAGACACCTTTACAACGGTGGAATTGGCCTGTGCACTCCGTCTTTCAGGAATAACAACCAACGCTACGGAGAATTGATCTGCCGAACGTAAGATTGCTCCCAAATTCTGGGGATCGGTAATTTCATCCAACACCAAAACAAGGGCACTCTCATCATCCTTGAGGTTTGCACAAAACTCCTTGACGGTTGTGTTCTGAATTCTTGAAGGCCCTTTGACTGATGGATTAGGCATATCCAGTACGGCACCTCGGTGATCGGCTTGATCGACCATCCGATCCATTTCAACCTTGGCGATTTTTTTTACCAGAACCTTACCAGTAAGAAGAGCCTGTCTCTCCAAAGCTTCTGTATGGCCTCCCATTCCACGACATAGGTACAAAATTGAACCCGATGTGGCCTGCTTGAGGCTCTCTTCTATGGCATGAAAGCCAAATATCTTCTCTCCCATTCTCTTCTCCTGCTTATAAAAAGCTTACAGCATTACACTAAAAAAGGCTACCACAGAGGGTAGCCCTACGTTAATCTTCAAACGGCACAGGGGTTGGAGAGTCCTCCTCTCCAAGGGCATCTGAAAGCTCCTGCATAATTTTCTTAGCCTTCGAACTCAACCGTTTCGGAACTTGGACCATCAGCTTCAGGTACATATCCCCTCGATCGGTCGAATTGAGTTTCGTCACGCCCCTTCCACGTACCCTCAACATTTTACCAGACTGTACCCCAGAAGGTATGGAAACTTTAATGGACTGGCCATCTATCGTTGGAACCTGGATATCAGCACCAAGCGAAGCTTGCGTGATAGAGATAGGAATCTGGCAGAAAAGATCATAGTCTTGTCGAATGAAATACTTATGTGGTTTCACCCCGACATAGACATACAGATCCCCAGAAGGACCTCCATTGGAACCAGCATCACCCATTCCACGAAGTACCACCCTACTTCCGTTATCAACACCAGCAGGTATGGAGACCTTCACCTTTTGTTGTTTGCGTTTCAAACCAGTGCCATGACAATCAGAACAGGGGTTCTCAATGACTCGTCCGCTACCATTACAGGTAGGACACGCACTTGCAATTGCAAAGAAACCGCTGTTTCGGCGAACTTGTCCAGAACCATTACAAGTAGGACATACTTTAGTTCCAGAACCACCTTCAGACCCTGAGCCATGGCAAGTATCACAAGCAACTTGATGGGAGTAGGCAACTTCCACCTTGGTACCAAACACAGCATCCTTAAAGTCGATTTCTACATCATAACGTAAGGAAGAACCCGTTTCAGGGCCTCTTTGTCCACCCCTTGATTGGGAACGGGAATTACCACCCCCAAAGAAGGAACTGAAAATATCCTCAAACCCACCGCCACCAAAACCGCCACCGAAAATATCGCTGAAATCCCGATACACATTCGAGTAGTCATGCCCTGCACCATTTGCACCATCAATACCGGCAAAACCGTACTGATCATACATCTGGCGTTTCTTTTCATCACCGAGGACATCGTAAGCTTCAGTGGCTTCTTTGAAACGCTCTTCAGCTGCCTTATCCCCTGGATTTCTATCTGGGTGGTTGGCAATTGCCAGCTTTCGGTACGCCTTTTTTATTTCATCCAGTGCTGCAGTTTTTGCAACTCCAAGCACTTCATAATAATCTCGTTTCGCCACAGTGCGACTTCCTTCGAACAAATTGACTTAAGAAACATCATGTCGGCCTAAAGCCGACATGATGGAAAGCCTATATAATATTGTAACCTGTTTCTGATTCCTTAGTCTACGACTTCGTAATCAGCATCTTCAACCCCATCACCACCTGAATGCTTCTTGTTTGAAGGTTCATCGGTAGGACCTGAAGGTTGCTCAGGCTGTGCGCCCTCAGCTCCGTTTGGAGCAGAAGCGTTCTTGTACACCTCTTCAGCAAGCTTATAAGCGGCCTGTTGGAGGGTTTCACTCTTTGCCTTGATCTCTTCTGCAGAAGCACTCTGGTTGTTAAGAATGCTCTTAAGATCTGCAACAGCGGTCTCGATATTTGTCTTATCCTCAGAACTGATCTTATCTCCATATTCCTTGAGAGATTTCTCAGTTGAGTAGACCAAGCTATCAGCCTCATTGCGAGCATCGATACGAGCGCGCTCCTTCTTGTCTTCTTCAGCATGGGCTTCAGCCTCACGGACCATTTTCTCAATGTCTGCATCGCTCAGTCCAGATGAAGATTCAATACGGATCTTCTGTTCCTTACCAGTACCAAGGTCCTTTGCAGATACGTGTACGATTCCGTTGGCATCGATGTCAAAAGTGACTTCAATCTGTGGAACTCCACGAGGTGCGGAAGGAATACCGATGAGATCGAACTTCCCAAGGGTCCTGTTCTGAGAAGCCATCTCACGTTCACCCTGAAGTACATGAATGCTAACAGCAGTCTGTCCATCAGCAGCGGTGGAGAAAATCTGGCTCTTTCTGGTAGGAATTGTGGTGTTGCGTTCAATCAAACGAGTGTTAACACCACCCAAGGTCTCAATACCAAGAGAAAGCGGAGTAACATCCAGAAGCAGAACGTCTTTGACATCACCACCAAGAATACCACCTTGGATTGCAGCACCCATTGCTACTACTTCATCAGGGTTAACACCTTTGTGGGGTTCTCTGTTGAAAAGTTCACGAACTGCAGCCTGGACAGCTGGAATACGGGTAGAACCTCCAACAAGAATTACTTCATCGATATCAGCAGCGGTAAGACCTGCGTCACGAAGTGCATTCTTGACAGGGAGCTTGGATCTTTCGATCAGGTCTGCAACCAACTGCTCGAACTTTGAGCGAGAAAGGGTCATCTGCAAGTGTTTAGGGCCGGAAGCATCTGCGGTGATGAAAGGAAGGTTGATGTCAGTGCTGGTTGAGTTGGAGAGCTCAATTTTTGCCTTTTCAGCGGCTTCCCGTAATCTCTGCAATGCCATCTTGTCACTGGTGAGATCGATCCCATTGGATTTCTTGAATTCAGAAGCCATCCAGTCGATGATCCTCTGGTCGAAATCATCACCACCAAGATGAGTATCCCCATTGGTAGACTTAACTTCGAAGACTCCGTCACCAAGTTCAAGAATTGAAATATCAAAGGTACCACCACCAAGGTCGTATACTGCGATTTTTTCTTCTTTACTTGCATCCTTACCAAAGCCATAAGCCAAGGCAGCAGCAGTTGGTTCGTTGACGATACGCTTTACGTCAAGACCAGCAATTTTACCGGCATCTTTAGTTGCCTGACGCTGAGCATCATTAAAATATGCAGGAACGGTGACAACCGCTTCTGTAATGGTCTCACCAAGGTAGTCTTCAGCAGTCTTCTTCATTTTCTGAAGGACGGCAGCAGAAATTTCCTGCGGAGAATAGGATTCACCACGGATGTCAACTTTTATTTCATTAGAAGATCCAGAAATTACTTTATAAGGGATTTTTCCCAATTCAGAAGGAACTTCATTATATTTTCGACCCATAAAACGCTTGATTGAATACACTGTGTTCTCAGCGTTTGTTACAATCTGGTTCTTAGCTGGCTGACCGACGAGACGATCGCCTTTGGCAGTATAACCAACAACTGAGGGAGTCGTCCTCTGTCCTTCACTGTTAGCGATGACCATAGGGTCGTTGCCTTCCATAACTGCAACACAGCTATTGGTTGTGCCCAGGTCAATTCCAATTATTCTACCCATTTTATATTTCTCCTCTCCAAATAACTATCATATGTAATATGAGGAATTCCTCATGATTCTAAGGTACTCATACCTCGCTCAATCGTCAAATGTTTGGTTTACCAACTTTTACTTTTGAAGGTCGAATCACTCTTCCGTGCAATTTGTATCCAACGGAAAATTCTTCCAGAACGGTCTCTACATCCAAGGACTCATCATCAACTACCATGCAGGCCTCATGCTCTTCTGGATTGAACTCCTTTCCAAGTGCCTCAATCTTTGACAATCCCCAGTTTCGTTCAAGCATTCTGTAAAGCTGTGAATTAACCATAACAACGCCATCATGAATTTTCGTAAAATCCTGCGCTGACTCTGCAGCACTAATTGCGCGGTCAAAATCATCGAGAGGTTGCAAAAGATCCTTGATCAAATTGGAATTGGCGTATTTCACTGCATCGTCTTTGTCACGAATTACACGCTTGCGGAAATTATCACTGTCCGCACGGTCTCTCAGCATCTGATCCTTAAGGGAAGCAATCTCAGACTGAGCACTCTCGAGCTGTTCCTTTAGCTGTGCAATTTCCAAATCTTTCTGTTCCATTTCTGGAAGGACTTTCGGTTCGTCCTGCATTACCTTGGAAGCATCTTCCACTTCAGGTTGTTCTTTTTTACTCTTCTTGTCCTGTTTCGTTTCCATTCCATTCCTCAATTTCCCACATACCAAACCAAGGTCTTGGCACATGTTTATTTGCAAACCCACTTTTGGAATTATTCCCAAAACGGGCCTATTCTGTTAACCTTGTATAGAATAATGAGAAGCCCACCCCTGGGCTTGTCGATAACATACTCAAATGAGAATGCAAGCGTCAAGTATTTTTCTCTTCTTCGTCCTCTAAGGCGATTTCTTCTTCATCTCCCAAGGGTACATATTCAACCCAGGGTTTTTCTTCCTGGTCTATTTCACTTTCCAACAGGTCTTCAATTTCAGGAAGCTCAACCTCTGGCTCAACCTCTGGTTCAACCTCTGGCTCAACCTCTGGTTCAGCTTCTGGTTCAGCTTCTGGTTCAGTTTCTGGTTCAGCTTCTGGTTCAGTTTCTGGTTCAGCTTCTGGTTCAGTTTCTGGTTCAGCTTCTGGTTCAGCTTCTGGTTCAGCTTCTGGCTCAG
>Ga0172377_10005542_pt1 | contig 12983 bp, 8 predicted proteins | sample Pumphouse3metaG_FD_119749 | JGI IMG/M metagenome (GOLD analysis project Ga0172377, IMG submission 119749) | Leachate microbial communities from a municipal landfill in Southern Ontario, Canada - Pumphouse #3 metaG | ecosystem: Engineered > Solid waste > Landfill > Unclassified | place: Canada... | reverse complement strand
TTGATTCTTTAATCCGTCTTTATTTTAATTTTATACTTTTGCAGAAAGATTTAATATAAAATAATCCATGGGAAAAAGTCGAAAGAACAAACCATTCTTCCCGTCTGTTACAATAACAGATATCGGGGCAGAAGGAAAAGCCATAGCAAGAGTAAATGATATAGTGGTTTTTACTACCCACGTGATACCCGGAGACATAGTAGATCTTCAGGTAATCAAAAAACGAAAAAGCTATTATGAAGCCAGAGTTACAAATCTGGTTAAACCATCTTCCGACAGAATAGAGGCTTTCTGTGAACATTTTGGGAAATGCGGCGGATGTAAATGGCAATACCTTCCATATAAGAAACAGCTTTTTTACAAACAGAAACAGGTATTAGATCAACTTACACGCATAGGACATCTTGATCTTCCGGAAATTTCACCAATTTTAGCTTCTAAAAAAGACAAATTTTACCGTAACAAGCTGGAATTCAGTTTTTCTAACAAAAGATGGCTTAGCGAAGAAGAAATTAAAAGCGGAAAAGAAAATATATCCGAAACAGACGTTCTGGGATTTCATGTTCCACTCTGGTTTGACAAAGTAATTGACATAAATAAATGCTGGCTACAGCCCGAACCATCAAATAGCATTCGTAATTTCATAAAAGAATATGCATTAGAACATGAACTCGAATTTTTCGATATCAGAGAACATAAAGGTTTTCTTAGAAATCTGATAATACGTACCTCATCAACAGGAGAGAATATGATGATTCTCTCTTTCTATAAAGAAGACAAAGAAAAAAGAGAATCTCTTCTGGAAGCCATAGTACAAAAATTCCCTGAACTAAATTCCGTATTGTATGTAATAAACCAAAAACCCAATGATACTCTATCAGATCAGGATATAAAAACATACAAAGGAACAGATTATATATTTGAAGAAATGGAAGGACTGAAATTTAAAATTGGTCCAAAAAGTTTTTATCAAACCAATTCTGATCAGGCTTATGAATTGTATAAAGTTGCCCGTAAATTTGCCGGATTAACCGGTAAAGAAACAGTATATGACCTTTACACAGGAACCGGAACTATTGCAAATTTCGTTGCCGGGAAGGCTAAAAATGTAATTGGTATTGAATATATTCCTGAGGCTATTGAAAATGCTAAAGAAAATTCAGAACTCAATAATATAGAAAACACAAAGTTTTTTGCAGGAGATATGAAAGACGTTCTTAACGATTCTTTCCTGAAAAAACACGGGCATCCTGATGTTGTAATCACAGATCCACCACGGGCCGGAATGCACGAAGATGTTATAAACACATTACTGAAGGCAGCGCCCGAAAGAATAGTATATATCAGTTGTAATCCTGCCACTCAGGCACGTGATCTTGGGCTAATGGCTGCATATTATAAAATAACAAAAATCCAGCCGGTAGATATGTTTCCGCATACTCATCATGTAGAAAATGTAGTACTACTCGATAAAATAGAATAAGACAAAAAAACGAAACATAGAAAATCTACAGATAACTGACAACAAACAACCGGCAACAAAATTCCGGAATACGGAATCTGGGACTTAAAAATAAATTCATAATGGAAGATTGTTATAACGGAAAACAAAGTTCGTTTAAGCGTATCGATAAATTTGATAATACTATTACCAAAAAAATAAGCGAACATTATCTGGAAATTATCAAACTACTGGGAGAAGATCCTTCACGTGAAGGATTGTTAAAAACCCCGGTACGCGTTGCAAAAGCCATGCAGTTTCTTCTTCAGGGATATGACGAAGATCCTGAAGCTATCATCAGAAAAGCTATTTTCAAAGAAGATTACAGGCAAATGGTTATTGTAAAGGATATTGAAATTTTTTCACTTTGTGAACATCACATGCTTCCTTTTATAGGGAAAGCCCATGTCGCTTACATTCCCAACGGTTATATCACCGGCTTAAGTAAAATAGCCCGTGTAGTAGATGCTTTTGCACGCCGTCTTCAGGTACAGGAAAGGCTAACCACACAGATAAAAGACTGCATTCAGAACACATTAAATCCACTTGGAGTAGCAGTGGTTATTGAAGCCCAGCATCTTTGTATGCAAATGAGAGGTGTACAAAAACAACATTCTATAACTACAACCTCTGATTTCACCGGAGCATTTGAAAAGAGACAGGCAACAAGAGATGAATTTATTAAACTTATAAGTCATTAACAGGATATCAAATATCAGATAAAAATAAATAAAAAATCATATTTTTTTAGAACTTACTAACCTTAATATTATCTTTAATCCAAAATAAATTCTTCTTGTAACTAAAAAGATAAAATTGTATATTTTGAAAAATTTGAATAAGAAATACAAAAACATTAAAAATTAAACACATGAAAACTTTAAAAATTCATTCCATTTTCGGATTTATAGCTGTTGTATGTCTCCTTCTTGGTACTTTTTCTTCATGCAATAACGCGAATAAAGCAAAAAAAGCAAAAATGGACGCTGAAGCTAATGCTGCCATTCAAAAGGAAATCAAGAATTACACATATCCTCTGCCATCCGTTTTTGAAGTAACAAATATGTTAAATAAGATAGAAGCCAGGTACATTATTGATATAAGCAACGACGCAAAAAAAGCCGATTCTTATTTAACAGAAAAAAAGCAGTCTGAAAACCTGGGAATATATACAGCAGATCTGGCTTATGCTATTACATATAATCAAAAAGATCAGGTAAAAATTTATTTTAAAGCCTGTGAATCTCTGGTTCAGGAACTTGACTTTACATCAGCCTTTGATCGTAGTATGCCTGACCGCATTGAAAACAATATGGGAAACAAAGACAGCCTTGTAAATATAATAACAGAGATGGTTGAAAATACATATTCCTATTTAAATCAGCACGGGAAACAAAAAGTTTCATATCTTACGCTTACAGGAACAGCTATCGAAGGACTATATCTTACAACTCATATATCTGATAACACTTTTCAGAATCCGGAAATTATTAAGGCTATTCTATTTCAGAAAGAACCTCTTCTGAAGATGCAAAAATTAATAGAGCCAATAAAAGATGATAAAGATATAAACGATGCATATAACGGAATTGAAAAAATCAACAGCATATATGCATTGGAAGAAGGAAATAGTTCCATGACCCAAAAACAAATAGAACAGTTAACCAATACTGTTACAGAATTGAGAAATGAATTGATAAAATAATTTATTTTTTCTATCAGAAACGGGTTTTTCAGACTATTATAAGTAAGGGAAACCCGTTTTTTATAAAGGTTTAGCATGTACGAAGGAATAATAGAGACACTTATTAAATTATTCGCCATCATTACGGAATTCCGGAAAAAATTAACTACGGAAAATGTTGCTATGGTGGAATCCTATCTGAAAGAAAATTTCAGCAGCGAATTGGTAGATAAATATTTAAACATTTACCGTGAATTTATTCAATATTATCATGTTGAACACAGAGAAATTTTTTACAACATAGAAGAACCAGATAAACGATTTATAAATAAAAAGTATCTCAAGGGAATATGCGACGGAATTGATGATCATTTCGATTTGAATGCCCGCTTCCTGATTATTTCACAACTTTTAAACTTCATAAATAAAGAAAAAGGATTCAATTCAGAGCTATTAAAAATCGTCAATTACGTAGCCATAAGACTAAAGATCAGCCCTAAAGAATATGATGATCTTTCACGTTTTGCTCTTTATTCAATTCAAAAAGTAAAAGATAAAAGTTGTCTGTTTCTTGTTAATGGCAACAAGGAATCCTCAGACAAGGAAATAAAACACCTTTACCGTGAAAACCAATCTGTAGAGCTGGAATTAATCCGTATAACCAGCACAAACAGTCTTTTTCTGAAATACTGGGGACCAAGGAATATGTACCTAAACGGTCACCGCCTGAATCAAAAAAAGTTATATTTATTCCCTCCGGGAGGTACACTAAAGACATCCCGAATCATTCCTATTTACTACAGCAGTATTATGACCCGTTTCATTCAGGGGAAAGGGAATCAGATAATAGTATACAATGCAGAAAATATAGAATACCGTTTCAGTAAAAAGATATACGGACTTCATCCATTTAGTTTTCAGGAAAGATCGGGAGACATGGTTGGTATCATAGGAGATAGTGGTGTTGGAAAAACCACCCTCCTAAATGTACTTAACGGAAAGCTGGAACCTCATGCAGGTCATATTACTATCAACGGATACGACCTGTTTGATCCGAAAAACAAAAAAGAGCTCAGAGGAGTTATAGGATACGTTCCACAAGACGATCTGTTAATTGAAGAGCTTACAGTATATGAAAATCTATATTATAATGCCCGTCTTTGTTTCGGAAACATGGACATTAAAAAGATAGAAGACATAATAAATCAAACATTAATCGATTTTGATCTGGTAGAAGCAAGAGATCTGAGAGTAGGCAATCCACTGAAAAAAATACTTAGCGGAGGTCAAAGAAAACGACTTAACATTGCGCTGGAACTTATGCGTGAACCATCCGTGCTTTTCGTAGACGAACCAACCTCCGGATTATCTTCCTCTGATTCAGAAAAGGTAATGTACCTTCTAAAACGCCAATGTCTTAAAGGGAAACTGGTTTTTGCCAATATTCATCAGCCATCAAGTGATTTATATAAATTATTTGACAGAATAATAATTATGGACAAGGGAGGACGAATAGTCTTTTTTGGTAATCCCATGGATGCAATCACTTATTTTAAGCATCAGGCCGATTATGTTAATCCTGATGTAAGCGAATGTATAACCTGCGGTAATGTAAAAGTAGGACAACCTCTTAGAATCATAGCATCCAGAATGGTGGATCCCTTTGGTAAAAATATCAGAAGACGCAAAGTTTCTCCTGACGAATGGTATCATAGCTATAAAGAAAAGGTAGAACCAAAAGTTTTAGATTTCATGCATTTGCATCCTGTCCATGAGCGTAAAATTCCTGAGGTAATTTTTAAAAGTCCGAAATGGTTTAAACAATTTAAATTATTTGCAGCAAGAGATCTGCGGACAAAAAAAGCCAATCGGCAATATATGGCAATTGCACTTATTGAAGCACCTTTACTTGCTCTTATTCTTAGTTTTTTCTCAAGATTTTCAAATACTCCAACATACATTTTCGGAGAGAACGAAAACATCCCTGCATTCATGTTTATGAGTGTGGTTGTTGCCCTTTTTGTCGGGATGAGTATCAGTGCCGAAGAAATTTTTAAAGACCGTAGAATCCGTACCCGCGAAGAATTTTTAAACCTTAGTAAAGGAGCTTATTTCTCTGCAAAGATATTTATTCTCTTTGCTCTTTCAGCTATACAAATTTTTTCCTTTGTTCTTATAATTAATCTTGTTCTTGGCATAAGCGATCTTTCTTTCTCAACATGGCTAATACTTTTCTCTACAGCATGTTTTGCCAATTTACTCGGGCTAAATTTTTCAGCAGGGCTGGATTCTATAGTAGCAATTTATATTATGATTCCGCTATTACTGGTTCCCCAATTACTGCTTAGCGGAGTGGTTATAGATTTTAACAAAATGCCGAATTCTCTTGGTAACTACGACAAAACCCCTATTATAGGAGACATCATGGTATCCAGGTGGTCATACGAAGCTCTTGCTGTAGACAGGGCAATGAACAACCGGTATTCACGCGAAATTTTTGATAATGAAAAGCAAAAAAACAAAATAAATTTTAAGACCTTCTATTTTATTCCTGAAGTAAACAAATATTTTAAAGGATATAATCGTCTTATAGAAGAAAATAAACCAAATATTGCATTCTCTCTGTCAGAACTTCTTAAAAACTCATTTAACGATTTGTTACCTGTAGTTAAAACTTCTTCCTATTCTGTAGAAGAAGCTATAAAACATATAGGTACTCCTACATATAATCATAATGATGAAATTATATTATCAAATTATCTTGACAGGTCAGGTGAAATATACGAAACAAAATATCAGAAAATCACAGCTCAGGTAAATGAAAAATATAAACAACTGCTTGACAGATTTGACGATGACAATGAAAAGCTGTTAAACTATAAAAATCATTATGTCAATAAAAAAACAGATGAATTTGTAAGGGATAAATATTCTGTGGATAAAATATATATATCCAATGATAATCATTTTCGTCAGAAAGATGAGCCTATATACAGAGAAACAACATTAAGAAACGGAAGAGCTCATTTTTATGCATCAGAAAAATATATAGGGAACCTTAAAATAAAAACCCCAATATTTAATATTATAATAATCTGGTTTTTCACCTTTATACTTATGATAACATTATATTTTGACGTTCTCCGAAATTCAATTACATACAGGAAACGAAAAAAACTGACAAAACAAGCTGAACTACGTGAGGATATATTCAATAATCCGGAAGCATTTATCAAAGGGGAAAAAGAACAAAAAATGTGACTCATTAAAGAATAAAAAATAATTCTTAAAACGAGGAATATAAAAATATAATTGCTCAGTTTTAGATATTTTAATCTAATTATCCGTAAAAAAATTCCTTTACGGTTAAGTTTGATGATATATTCTTTAAAAAAAATTAATTTTACAGCTCAATTTTATATATGAATTTTTTAGAAGAGATTAAAAGAAGGAAAACTTTTGCCATTGTTAGTCATCCTGATGCAGGGAAAACCACTTTAACAGAAAAATTACTATTATTCGGAGGTGCTATCCGTGTAGCAGGAGCCGTCAAGAGCAATAAAATAAAAAAAGGCGCCACTTCAGACTTCATGGAAATAGAACGTCAGCGTGGAATCTCCGTTGCCACATCTGTTATGGGCTTTAATTACGACGGTTACAAAATAAATATTCTGGATACCCCTGGACATCAGGATTTTCAGGAAGATACATTTAGAACATTAACTGCGGTAGACAGTGTAATTATAGTTATTGATGCAGCTAAAGGAGTAGAATCGCAAACCGAAAAGCTTATGAAAGTATGCCGAATGCGAAAAACTCCTGTTATTATTTTTGTTAACAAGCTAGACCGACCTGCAATAGACACCTTTGATCTTCTGGATAATCTCGAAGAAAAGCTTCATATAAAAACAAGACCTTTAAGCTGGCCTATCAACAACGGTCCTGACTTTAAAGGCGTCTACAATATTTATAACCAAACACTGAATCTTTTTCATGGGAATGTACAGAATATTGAAAAAGGTATAATATTCGATGATATAAATAATCCGGACCTTGAAAAATACATAGGTAAAGACGCCAAAACACTTAGAGAAGAAATAGAACTGGTAGAAGGCGTTTATCCTAAATTCAGTGAAGAAAGTTATTTAAAAGGAGAAGTAGCTCCTGTATTTTTTGGAAGTGCCTTATATACTTTTGGAGTACAGGAATTATTACATACATTTCTTGATATTGCACCAAGTCCGCGTCCTTGCATATCAGAAGAAAGAGAAATAGTTCCTTCAGAAAAAAACTTTACGGGATTTGTATTTAAAATACATGCCAACATTGATCCCAATCACAGAAGCCGTATTGCCTTTGTAAAAATCTGCTCAGGAAAATTTGTGAGAAATAACTTTTATTATCATGTCCGTTTAGGTAAAAAAATACGTATTTCCAGTCCGACCGCATTCATGGCAGCTCAAAAAGAAATTGTAGACGAGGCATACCCGGGGGATATTATAGGAGTACCTGATACCGGTAATTTTATAATAGGAGACAGCCTTACTTCAGGAGAAGAAATCCATTTTAAAGGATTTCCCAGTTTTAGCCCTGAAATGTTCTGCTATATTGAAAATGAAGATCCTATGAAATCCAAACAATTGAGAAAAGGAATTGATCAGTTAATGGAAGAAGGAGTAGCCCAGTTGTTCACAAGTCAGTTTAACGGAAGAAGGATAGTAGGTACAGTAGGTCAGCTTCAATTCGAAGTTATTCAATACCGTTTGGAACATGAATATAATGCAAAATGCCGTTTTGAACCAATATCTCTTTATAAAGCATGCTGGATAGAGTCTCCTGATTCTGAAACGCTAAAAGAATTTAAGAAAAGGAAACACCAGAGAATGGCTCTTGACAAGCAGGGCCGGGATGTTTTTATGGCAGATTCAAAATTTATTCTACAGATGGCAAGAGATGAATTCAGTAAAATCATTTTTCATTTTACAAGTGAATTTTAATAAAAAACTGTGAATAGACGTATATGATTCAATTTACCAAACATAAAAAATAATCGTAAAAACTTACCCTTTCTTATTTTTATGGCTATGATTTCAATTACATATTTCTGGTAATCTATATAAATCTTTTTTTATTGATAATAAATTGTTTCTTAAAATATAAAAACAACATAAAGGAACTGTTTATTTGCGATAAAATTTTCATCTTTGTTATTGGTATAGTATTTCTGAAATAAATTGCTATAATAAAATATATTATTATGTATAAGATAAAAACGATAAACAAAATTGATCCTAACGGATTAAAAAAATTCCCTCTCGACAAATATGAAATAGCAAGTGAGTTTAAATCGCCTGATGCAATTATTGTCAGGAGTCAGTCACTACATGAAATGGATTTTCCAAAAAGTTTAAAGGCAATTGCAAGAGCAGGAGCCGGTGTTAATAATATTCCTATTGAAAAATGTACCTCGCAGGGTATTGTCGTTTTTAATTCTCCCGGAGCAAACGCACAGGCAGTAAAAGAACTGGTAATTGCAGGATTACTGCTTTCTTCCAGAAAAATATCCCAGTCTATAGAATGGGTAAAAACATTGACCGGAAAAGGAGATGAAGTTCCCGAATTAATTGAAGCAGGTAAAAAACAATTTAGTGGCAACGAAATCTATGGAAAAACACTGGCCGTTATCGGTCTTGGTGCAATTGGTGTTTTAATTGCTAATGCTGCACAGTCATTAGGAATGAAAGTTTTAGGATATGATCCGTATATTTCAGTGAAACACGCATGGAATCTGAATCACAATATCAAACAGGCAAAAGGCATTGAGATGTTACTTTCCAATGCCGATTACGTTACTATTCATGTCCCTCAGATGGCAGAAACCAAAGGATATATCAACACCGAAAAAATCAAGATGATGAAAGACGGGGTTCGTATCATGAACTTTGCCCGAGGTGGTCTGATTGTTGAAAAGGATATGAAAGAAGCACTTGAATCAGGGAAAGTAGGCGTATATGCCACAGACTTTGTAGATGACGCTGTACTTCATATGAAAAACGTTATACCTATTTCTCATCTTGGTGCATCAACCGAAGAATCAGAAATAAACTGCGCTGTTATGGCTGTTAGTGAAGTACAGGATTACCTGGAAAACGGGAATATTGTTAATTCAGTTAATTTCCCGAATGCTTCTATGGAACGTCACGGTGGACCACGTATTGTAGTAACAAATAAAAATATACCTAAAATGGTAGGTCAAATATCCAATGTTTTAGCCGATGATTCGGTAAACATTGCCAATATGCTGAATCGTAACAGGGCTGATATTGCTTACAATATCATTGATGTTGACGGAGATGTATCAGAAAATACAATAAATAAAATTTCTGGAATAGACGGAGTAATATCTGTAAGACTAATCAAATAATAAAAAAATATACCTTGAAATATATATCCTAAGAAATCGTATAACTACAATAAAATAATCAAAAATTATGAATAAAACTATTCAAAAAGCAGCCAATAATATTCGTATTTTATCTGCTTCAATGGTAGAAAAAGCAAAATCAGGTCATCCGGGAGGAGCAATGGGCGGAGCTGATTTTATGAGTGTCCTTTATTCCAGATTTTTAAATTACGATCCTTCAGATATGACATGGATCAATCGTGACAGATTTTTTCTGGATCCGGGACATATGTCAACAATGCTGTATTCAGTTCTTGCAATGGCAGGGAATTATGGTATTGATGATCTTAAAAATTTCAGACAATGGGGAAGCGTTACTCCTGGGCATCCTGAAAAGGATACCAAAAGAGGAATAGAAAACACTTCCGGTCCTCTGGGACAGGGGCACGCAATGGCAGTAGGTGCAGCTATAGCAGAACGTTTTATGGTACAGCGTTTTGGCGAATGGATGGCTCACAAAACATATACTTTTATATCTGACGGTGGTGTTGAAGAAGAAATTTCACAGGGCACAGGACGTCTTGCCGGTTTTCTGGGACTGAATAATCTAATCATGTTTTATGATTCAAACGATATACAGTTATCATCAGCTACTAAAGATGTAACCAATGAAGATACTGCAAAAAAATATGAATCATGGAACTGGAATGTTATTTCAATAAACGGAAATGATGCAGACCAAATTATATCAGCATTAGAAACTGCAAACAAGTCAACTGATAAACCTACTCTTATTATTGGAAAAACAGTTATAGGTAAAGGTGCGGTAACTGAATCAGGTGAAAATTTCGAAGGTCAGTGTTCAACACACGGACAACCTCTGAGCAAAGCCGGAGCTTCTTTCGAAAAAACTATTGCTAATCTAGGAGGAGACCCTAAAAAGCCTTTCGTTATCTTCGATGATGTAAAAGAATTATTTAGCAAAAGAAGAGAAGACCTTATCAAAAAAGCAGCAGGAAAAAAAGCAATTCAGAAAAAATGGGCAAAAGAGAATCCTAAACTATGTGCAAAACTTGAATCATTCTTCTCAGGTAAGGCTCCTGAATTTGATTATAGCAAAATTGTTCAAAAAGCCGATTGCGCCACACGTAATGCTTCAGCAACAGTATTATCAGCTTTTGCAGAAAACATTGAGAATATGGTTGTTTCTTCAGCCGACCTTTCTAACTCTGACAAGACTGACGGATTTTTGAAAAAAACTCATGCCTTCAAAAAAGGAGATTTCAGCGGTCAATTCCTGCAGGCAGGAGTATCAGAACTTACTATGGCCTGTGTTATGAGCGGAATGGCGCTTCATGGTGGAATTATCCCTGCATGCGGTACATTTTTTGTATTCTCTGATTATATGAAACCGGCTGTTCGTCTGGCTGCACTTATGGAACTTCCTGTTAAATATATATGGACACATGATGCTTTCCGTGTAGGAGAAGATGGACCAACTCATCAGCCTGTAGAACAGGAAGCCCAGATCAGACTAATGGAAAAGCTGCAGAATCACAGCGGCAACAATTCAGTACTTGTATTACGTCCTGCTGATTGTGAAGAAACAACAGTAGCATGGAAGATGGCTATGGAAAACACAAAAACTCCAACAGCTTTGATCTTCTCACGCCAGGGAATAAAAAATCTTCCTGCAAAAACAAGTAGATACCAGGAAGCATTACAATCTGAAAAAGGAGCTTATATCGTTTCTGACTGTGCCGGAAAACCAGATGTTATATTACTTGCTAACGGATCTGAAGTAAGCACTCTTGTAGAAGGAGCAGAATTACTGGAAAAAGAAGACATTAAATGTCGCGTAGTATCCGTTCCTTCAGAAGGGTTATTCCGGAAACAAAGTAAAGAATATCAGGAAAGCATTCTTCCGTCTGATATAAAGAAATTCGGTATGACAGCAGGATTGCCTGTCACTCTCGAAGGACTTACAGGTTCTGATGGTAAGGTATTTGGAATGGAATCATTCGGATTCTCGGCTGCATATACTGTTCTTGATGAAAAACTTGGATTCACAGCACAGAATCTTTACAAACAGGTAAAAATTTTCCTTGCATAAAGAAATCTGAATATCTATAAAAAGGCGGTCCTGAAGGATCGCCTTTTTTATAGATTGAGAACTTAAATTTATTTTAGATATTATCTAAAATAAATTCTGCCCGTTCTAACGAATTTCCAAAAGGAATATCTAAAATAGAATATCCAAGTTCAAGATATACCTCCAATACATATTTATGTATAATACAAGATTCTTCAAAGGTTTCTTTTCTTATTGAATCATTAACATATATCTCCTTCCAAGGAGGAGTAATGAAAACAATTTTATAATACGGACATTTATTCACCAAATCAATTAATTCAGGAGTTGGAGTCTTACCATGATAACGTGCAAAAGCTATCTGATCAGGTAATCCGCGATCTGAAAAAACAAAATCACTTTTTTCCCCAACTGAACGATAAAAACCAAGACGCCTTTCAGTGATTTCCTTCTGAAAAAGTTTTAGATTTTTCCATGGAAGAATATCACTGTTTATTTTACTCTGAGAAAAAATAATATCTCTGGCAAACTCAGGACAGGTATGCCGACGCTGTCTTTTTAACTCTTCAATAATTTCGGTCTTACCAAAGCCGGAACCACCGGTAATAATAACAATATTTTTTCTTAATTTCAATAAACTAATTTTAGGCAATAAATAAAATTATAAAATCTTAGCGGCCATAGCATCAGCAAGATGTAAACACTGTTCGTATTTATCAGCCTTTAATCTGCTCTTTTCTTCAACAGGAACATCCACCATATCCCATTTCATTTTTTCAGCAAAACTCTTAAGTGTTTTTACAGCTCCCCCACTCCATGAATAATTACCAAAAAGACCCAGATAATGATCTTTTATTTTCATATCAGCAATATCGTTTATAACTGTATTAACAGGTGGAAATAATCCAAGATTATAAGTAGGAGCACCAATAATTAACCCTTTATATTTGAAAATATCGCTTATAATATATGAAACATGTGTTTTTGAGGCATCATATATACGAATATTTTTCACACCGTTTATAGACAATCGACGCGCAATTACTTCAGCCATTTTTTCTGTATTACCATACATAGATCCATAAACAATAACTACTCCGGGATCTGTCTTATAACTACTCCACTTTTTATAACGCGATAGTATCCAGTTTAAATTTGTTCTCCAAACAGGACCATGTGCAGCACCAATCATCCGTATTTTAAAAGAGCTTAATTTTTTTAAAGCATTACTGGTTTGCAAACAATATTTTCCAACAACATTTGTAAAATAACGCATAGACTCCTCTTCATAAAACTGCAAATT
>Ga0172377_10005541_pt1 | contig 12985 bp, 12 predicted proteins | sample Pumphouse3metaG_FD_119749 | JGI IMG/M metagenome (GOLD analysis project Ga0172377, IMG submission 119749) | Leachate microbial communities from a municipal landfill in Southern Ontario, Canada - Pumphouse #3 metaG | ecosystem: Engineered > Solid waste > Landfill > Unclassified | place: Canada... | reverse complement strand
CCATGCTCGCTATACTTAATCTCCCCAAGGAGATGGGCGATAACGGCATCTTCAAAGAGCATAGGACTCTGGTTCTGGAGATGGTTCGCTCGTTTGTTTTACCTGAACACTTTACCCGGGCTATCCAGGAAGACATGCCGGAGGAAAACCCTCTGCTGATCTCTTTTCGTTTTGGGTTTTGTTTCCTAATGCTGCACAGTACTTGTGAGTTTCTTAATTTGAAGACCCTGGGCGAGGGAATAGTCAAGACCGTAGGATTAGACCAGTCTGCCACCGAACTGCTCACAGGGAGCGAAATTGACGCATTCAAAGCCAACCTTGAGCTAAGAGCACTGACCGGGCTTCGTGACTATCTCAATCCTACTGGTATTCAGAGGTTGGATGAACTGAAACCCAGACATCCAAGAGTGATCAGGGTGGGAGTGATCTGATGCCGGATAGCTATACCACTCCGGATGAACTGATGCGGGAAATTTACCTGGCTATCTATGCTGCCTTGGATAGCAGTCTGCATCTGATCGGTTCTGTAATCGATGCCGAGTCCCGCAGGGAGATACTGGCACAGCAGATTTACGATAAGGGCGACTTTTACGGCAATACTGGCTATCTGGTCGAGACCAGTCCTGATGCTATGATCCTCAGAGTAGGCTCCAATGTCAAACACGAGCCATTTGTATTGGGTGGCAAGGTGCCTTCCTGGACTCCGATCGCTCCACTGATTGCCTGGGTCGAACGCAAGCACCTGTCTTGGACTGACAAAGAGACAGGTAAGCAACTGACCGTAGCCGAGATCGCTTATCTCATTAGGGGCAAGATCAAGCGGGAAGGCATCGCTGCCCGTAATGTGTTTGCATCTGTGATCGCCAACCGGGAGCAGTGGATATACCAACAGCTTAACTCCATCGAGGTGAAGTTATGACCGCTCTTGAGAAGTTCCAATCCGAACGTAGCAGAATCAACCAAGCCATCAGTGATGCGTATTGGCAATCATTCTATAGGATAATCAAATTTGCAGAAACGGTGATCAAAGGTATGCCCAAAATAGCCATTTGCAGTTTTCAGTGATCAAGCGTAATGGGGATACAAGCTCTCACCCGTATCCCCATGATATATTGATCTGAGAAGACTATCGAATGATTGATAACGCTGGCTTCAGCTGGTTGTTCTGCCGACTTTAGTCGGTAAGGGTTACCGCAATTATACTCTCATCTGTCTAATTTGCATCCAAAAACCGGATGAATCCGGTGAAACTAACGGCAGAAGTCAGCAACAGGAGCTCCTGACACCTATCCCTACTTTCGATGTTTTCGGTGGCTAAGGCGCGAAATCTATATATACTATATTATAGTAACACTTTAGCATACAGACCGCCGGACAGGCCGAAGCGTTTCCGAATGCCTGTAGGCACAAGTCAAAAGAGAGGTAACTACGATGAAACAAGATTATTTTTCACATTTTAGGATGCTATTTCTGGCAGCTCTGCGATCAGCGGAGCATATATTATTCTGCCTCTGACTATAGAGAATCAAGTGAAATTGCAAATAGTATCACTTTTGTTGCAAATCACTATTTACAGCGAGACTCCAGTATCAACCTTTTTACGAATTCAGGATCATCATTTTTCCAAATACATTCTAATCAATTTTAAACTGCTCTCAGACTATGGACAGGTCATTTTTCGTCAATGCTTTTATCTTCCTGCCTTGAAGTATATTCTCTGTGGTATCGAAAGTAAGGTATCTATTTCAGTTTTGCTTGCGAGAATAAGTTAAAAAGAGCGTGCTTACACTCTGCTCAGTTTACGATAAGTGATGCGTTTGGGGATAAGCGCGGCTTCACCCAAGCGTTGTAGTTTGTCTTCTTCGTAATCGCTGAAGTTTCCTTCAAACCATTTAACTCTGCTATCTCCTTCGAAGGCAAGGATATGAGTGCATACCCGATCCAAGAAATAGCGATCGTGGCTTATCACCACGGCACAGCCTACAAAATCCAGCAACGCCTCTTCCAAAGCGTGAATGGTGTACACATCCAGATCATTGGTAGGCTCGTCCAGCAGCAGCACATTACCGCCCACTTGCAAAGTGTAGGCAAGATAAGCACGGCTCTTTTCGCCACCGCTGAGGATATTGATGGGCTTGGTGTGTTCTTTTGCAGAGAAATTGAACTTGCTAAGGTATTCGCGCACATTCATTTCCCTATCTCCCACCTTCATGATATCGCGTCCTTCGCCGATCAGCTCCACAAGGGTCTGGCTTTGCTCCATCAGGCGCGCTTGATCCACGTAGGACAAGATCACCGTTTCCCCAATCACGAAGCTTCCGCTATCAGGCTCTGTTTTACCGGTTATCATGTTGAAGAGCGTGGTTTTACCAGCGCCGTTCGCCCCAATTACGCCGATAATTCCGCCGGCAGGAAGATCGAAACACAGATCTTCATACAGCAGTTTATCGGGGTAGCCTTTGGATACACCAATTGCCTGGATAACCTTTTGCCCCAACCGTTGTCCTTTGGGGATGCTTATCTGATCGGTGGCGTTGTCCTTTTTATACTCTACAGAAGCCATCTTAGCGTAGTTTTCAATACGGGCTTTACTCTTTGCCTGCCGAGCTTTGGGGCTGCTGCGAATCCAATCCAGCTCTGATGCCAAAGCTTTTTGGCGTTTGCTTTCGGTCTTGGTTTCGTTGGCGAGGCTGATCTGTTTCTGCTCTAGCCAGGAAGAATAATTACCCTTATAGGGGATGCCTTCGCCACGATCCAGCTCAAGAATCCACTGTGCCACGTTATCCAGAAAATAACGGTCGTGAGTTACGGCAATTACAGTCCCCTTATACTGGTGCAGATGATGTTCCAGCCACAAGATAAGCTCTGCATCAAGATGGTTAGTAGGCTCGTCCAGCAGCAGAATATCCGGCTCTTGCAGCAGCAAACGGCACAAGGCTACGCGCCTTCTTTCGCCGCCAGAGATGACGCTAACTTTCAGGTTTCCGGGAGGGCAGCGCAACGCATCCATAGCTTGGTCTAAACGGCTATCCAAGTCCCAGGCATTGCTGGCATCAAGTTTATCCTGAACTTTGCCTTGTTCTTCCAGGAGTTTGTTCATGGCTTCATCGTCCATGGGCTCCATAAACTTCATATTGATATCTTCGTATTTTTGCAGCAGATTGAGTGTTTCAGCCACCCCTTCCTGAACCACCTCTAACACTGTTTTGTCATCATCAACCAGGGGGTCTTGCTCCAGATAACCCACGGTGAAACCCTTTGCCATGGATACTTCACCGATAAAATCGTTATCCAAACCAGCCATTATTTTCAGCAAGGTGCTCTTGCCGGAACCGTTTAATCCCACAACCCCAATCTTAGCGCCGTAGTAGTAGCCTAAGTATATATCCTTCAGGATTTCCCGTTTGCCGTCCACAACTTTGCCAACGCCGGACATGGTGTATATAATCTTGTTTTCTTCCATTTTTTCCTCTTAAATCACCTTTGGGTAAGCACATTAAAAAAGGCGCAATGGTGTCAAGTCCTTCTTTGTGGCGAGAGTTCAAGATAAGCCTTGGGAGCATTGCCCTATCATTGCCCATTCATTGCCCTTGGCATGGGCATTGGGTGGGCAATGATAGGGAGATTGAAATATTGTGCATGGGGTGGCAAACTCCGATTTGCCACAGCATCTGTGGGATGCTTTTCAGACAGCTCCGCCGTCACCGCCAATTCGGAGATTGGCAGCCCAACAAGGGAAGTTTGACTTTCAATTACGCTGCGATCAGCTACGAAAAAAGCCAGAATAACTATCACACAGCGTAATTGTGAGTTAAAATGATAAGGAGACGAATTTCCCGCATTTCTCCCTTTTTATTGTTGTTTCCGTTTTAGCAAATATGAATATGATATCGGCAATGTCGTTCCCGTGGAGACGGGAATCCAGCCCCTTGATAAACAACTAATTACGTCTAGGCAACAGACATTGGCGCTAGAAAACCAAGTTATCAAAAAAGAGAACCATTTAGTTGACATCCAATATATGTAACATGCAGATATGATATAAAATGTGAATGGCTGGATCCCCGCCTCCGCGGGAACGACAGTAAAATTGAGGGAATAGTGCTGAGAAAATTGGCTTGACAGAACTATGCAAGCCCTTTTTACTGCGCAAACTGAGGTAAATTATGACAGATGCGATAGTATTTCTAGGAATTCAAGGCAGCGGTAAAGGAACTCAAGCGAAGATATTGGCAGAAAAGACCGGCTATCAACATGTAAATATTGGTGATCTTTTCCGCGAGCAGGTAGCCAACGGAAGCAAACTTGGCAATGAAGTGAAATCCATCATATCCAGAGGTGATCTGGTAAGTGATGAGCTGGTGTTTGATCTGGTTAACAGCTCCCTCTGCTCTGCTTGCCCGGGTATCATCTTCGATGGCTTTCCGCGCACTCCTGCCCAAGCTAAGTTTCTTATTTCAAACTACCATGTGAAAAGAGTCTATTATCTTAGCTTAAGCGAAGAAGACGCCATCAGCCGAATTGAGGCAAGGCGTATTTGTAGTGATTGTGGCGAAAACTTCAATCTCATCAGCCGAAAACCCAGGCATGATGGCATTTGCGATCTCTGCGGAGGAAAGCTGAAACAAAGAGCTGACGATACTGGTGAAGCGATCAAACAGAGGGTGAAAGAATTCTATGCTCAAACCTTTGCCCTAAAGGAATTCTTTGCCGAAGCAGGACTTCTGAAAACCATTTCTGCCTCGGGTAGCATCGTAGTTATCAGCCAAGAAATCATGCTGGATTTAGCCAAACTATAGGTTTAGCAGATGCCTGATTCGCGACCGTCAGTGTTACTACGTCATGTAGAGTTTTTTGCGTATCTACTAGCGATCTGGAGCTTTTTAGTCCTATTTCTAGAGCCTATTGTTGGGTTCTATGTCAAATATCATAGTGTAGAACTGTTTACGGCGTTAGCCAATATCCTCTTGCTTTCTCTCACCATTGTAAATCGAGCTTTCTCTGGCGATGCAAAGCAGAAGCGTAACATGATATTGTTTGACGTGATTATGCTACTGCTCGGAGCTATGTTGCTGGCTTATCAAGCTAAGTTCGTGATCTTTTTCTTGCTTATCAGGCAGACCTATTATATCCTCCAATACTTCATATTTAAGGCATTTGAAGGCAGGCTTCACAAATTACTTACCGATAACCCACCCGTGTCTTTGATGCTAAGCTTTGCCGGCGTGATTACCGTTGGCACGATCATGCTAATGCTTCCCGCAGCTTCGGTAAAAGGGCAGGTTACTCACTTTCTGGATGCTTTGTTTACCGCTACTTCCGCCACTTGTGTTACCGGATTGGTGGTTTTTGAGACGGGCACTTACTTTACCCTGTTTGGGCAAATTGTAATCCTGGTGCTTATCCAGATTGGCGGATTGGGGATCATGACCATCTCCACAGCTTTCGCTCTGATGTTAGGACAAAGGCTCACCCTGAAGCTGGAAAACGTGATGCAAAGCGTAGTGGGGGATACACATGTGGTAAATCTATTTAAGCTATTACGCAGCATTGTGCTAGTTACGGTTTTAATCGAGTTTATCGGTGCGATATTTTTATTCTTCAGCTTTTCCAAGGTGCTGCCTACCTCTCAGGCTTTGTACAACGCTATCTTTCATTCTGTCTCTGCGTTTTGTAATGCGGGGTTTGCCTTGTGGAGCGATAATATGATGAGCTTTGTGGATAGCCCGGTAGTAACCTTTACCATTTCATTCTTGATTATCCTAGGAGGTTTGGGCTTCACGGTGATCATAGACCTATACCGCAAACTCTTCTCTAATGATAAAATAAAAAAACTTACCCTACATTCCAAGATTGTGCTTGCTACTACTGGTGCTTTAATCCTCATTGGTTTTGTAACGCTTTTTGTTGCCGAATACCACGGCTCAATGCAAGGATTTTCCGTGTCCAGAAGGCTGCTAAGCTCCTGGTTCCAATCTGTAACCATGAGAACCGCGGGATTCAATACCATAGATATCAGCAGGCTCAGCTCTGCTTCTGTGTTAGTAGCTTTAATATTAATGTTTATCGGGGCTTCTCCGGGTTCAACGGGAGGCGGTGTGAAGACAACCACCATTACCGTACTGATGCTATCGGTTACTTCCATGCTTCGGGGACGGCGGGATTTAAGCATCTTTAACCGCAAGATAGCCGTTTCAAATGCACGGGAAGCAACAACTTTGCTAACTATTTCTGCCTCAGTGATCTTTGTTATTGTGTTTCTCCTGATGTTGGTGGAACCCTTCTCTTTCGAAAAGATAATCTTTGAGGCAATATCAGCTTTTGGAACAGTAGGCCTCTCCATGGGGATAACTAGTGATCTTAGCTACACGGGGAAGGCTTTGATAACCCTTTTGATGTACATCGGGCGAATCGGCCCACTAACCATGATTTATGCCCTTTCCATGCGGAAAAGGCAACCCAATATTAGCTTTGCCGAAGAAAATATAGCGATCGGCTAAGGAGAAAATTAGTATGGCTCGATATGCAGTAATTGGTCTTGGACGTTTTGGTATGACCGTTGCCAAGATTCTGGCGGAAAACGGTATGGAAGTAATAGCTATAGACAAAAAACAAGAATTGGTGGATGAAATAAGCGGTGCTGTAACCTCCGCTATTTGCATGGACAGCACCGATGAAGTTTCATTGCGCTCTCAAAACCTCAATGAAGCTGATGCGGTAATCGTGGGTATCGGCAGAGATATTCAGGGCTGTATTCTCACTTCTGCACTGCTAAAGAAGATTGGGGTCGGCATTATCTATGCCAAGGTGGAAAGTCAGCTTCATGGAAGAATACTTAGCCTGATCGGCGTTCAGCATACCCTGCTGCCCGAAGAAATGATCGGCAACCAGCTCGCAAAAACCCTCATCTCCCGCAATATTCTAGAATATGTAAACCTTTCCAGCGGGCATATCGTGGTAGAAATGATCGCCCCTAGAGAATTCGTGGGTCGCCCTCTGCAAGAAATAGCACTGCCAACTCAACGCGGTGTGAATGTAATAGCAATTAAATACAACTACCTTTCTGTTACGGATGACGGCCGCAATGTAATAGAGAAAAGACTCAATGATATGCCCGGTGCGAATGATCTCATCAACGAAGGTGATGTGCTTATTCTGCTTGGCCCCAAGGGTAATATCGATAAGCTTATTTATGATACGGCTGTAAACAAGGATTAGGATATGAAACGCTCTATTAAATCCAAATACCACGTAATGATTGCGGTCCTCTTTGGATTGATTATCATGCAAACTGCCATTCTGTTATTGGCAGTAAGCCGCGCAAAAAGCCTCTATAGCCTTGCTACAGATATTCATTCCATTGTGATAGTATTCGTATTCTTGATATTTGTGTATATCGTAATTTTGTATAACTATATACCTTACAAATTGCGCCGTGCCATGAAGGAATTGGGTACTTTGGTGGATAGTATCTCCAGTGGTAATTATCAGATTGATATCGATAGCTCTACCTACGATCAGGATCAGGATTTCCAGGATTTAGTGTTTGCGCTGGATAAAATGCTAGGGATTATTATGCGCTTTGATCAGGCGAAGGGAGATAAAATATTCGAGCACCACCAGCGCTTGCAGTTGTTGATCAACCTCTTACCTCAATCCATTCTGATCACCGGAGCTAACGGGGATGTTGTGTACTGCAACGAAAACTTGCGTAAGCGTCTTCCCATGATCTCTGAGATGGTGAATCTGAACGAACTGATTTTGAAGGACGACTATCATGCCAGAATGATTGCTGTGATTTTAGATGCACTGCGCTATGGAAACAACATCTATGATGTATTGGTGGAAGATTTGATTTACTTGGGGAAAGTGCGGATCAATGGCTCCATAGTCCGCAACCGCAAGGGTATATCAACCGGCGCAGTATATGTTTTAGACTTTATGGATAATGAAAAACAGGATTAAGATTATCTGCGAAACTCCAGAAATACAGAGGCTGGATAAATACCTGATGGAGCTAAATATCCAGGAGCTATATTCTCGCAGCTTCGTTGAAAGGCTGATTGAAGAAGACAGAATACTGGTAAACTGCGTCCCTGTGAAAAAAAGCTACCCGCTGAAGACGGGCGATGAGATTTGGCTGGATTTACCTGAACCCGTGCCCATGGAGGTATATGCCCAAGATATCCCGCTCGATGTAGCCTATGAAGATGACGATTTGGCGATTATCAACAAAGCCCATGGGATGATTGTGCATCCGGGCTTTGGCAATCCAGACGGAACATTGGTAAACGCCATCATGTACCGCTTTGGCGAAAACCTGTCAAGCGGAAGTGAATGCAACCGTCCCGGCATCGTGCACCGCTTGGATAGGGGAACTTCGGGCTTAATTATCATTGCCAAGAACGATGCAGCACAGGCAAAGCTTTCCGAGTTGTTTGCCAAGCGGAAGATCAAGAAAACATATCTGGCGATTACTGCGGGTGTGCCAGATCCCGAAAGCGGAACGATTGAAACCTACATCAAGCGTAGCAGCCACAATCCCCGCATGATGTGTGTGGCAGATGATGGGCGGTATGCAGTAACTAACTACGAAACCCTCAAGGTTTGGCATTATTTTGCCCTATTAAAAGTAAACCTAGAAACGGGGAGAATGCACCAGATTCGCGTGCATTTCGAACACTTACACTATCCCATTTTAGGGGATTTGCTCTACAATACCAGACGCTATGTACATTCAATCCTGCCTCAGAACATGAAACGAAAAGCCACGGAATTGCTAACTACGCACCTTCTCAGGCAGGCACTTCATGCCTGGAAGCTGGAGTTTATTCATCCCTTTAGCGGGAAACTGATCAGCGTTTGTGCTTCGCTTCCCGATGATCTGGCTTATACTCTTAAGTGGTTGGATGATAATTTTGCTATTGACACCGAAACACGGGATATTAAAAAGATTCTTGAAGGAGACCCAGACATTGAAAGATAATACTGAAGCTATTTTCAGCAAGATAGAAGATGCTATAGAAGCCATAAAAGCCGGTGAAATGATTATCGTGGTGGATGATGAAAACCGCGAGAACGAAGGTGACCTGCTGATGGCTGCCGATCTCATTACCCCTGCCCATGTTAATTTTATGATCAGTCACGGCAAGGGATTGCTTTGTGTACCGATGGAAGCGGAGGTTGCCCAAAGGCTTGAGATTCCGCTGATGACAGATAGAAGCAACGAACGGCATGGCACCAAATTTACCATATCGGTGGATGTATTTCATGGCACTACCACCGGTATTTCAGCCTCTGAGCGGGCAAAAAGCATTCGCGCTTTGGCTGATCCCAACAGCACTGCTGGCATGTTCATGCGTCCCGGACACGTGTTTCCTCTCCTTGCCGAAAGGGGCGGAGTACTCAGGCGCGCGGGGCATACTGAAGCAGCGGTGGATTTGGCTAAAATGGCAGGCTTACATCCTGTGGGAGCTATCTGTGAGGTTATCCGTGAAGATGGCGAAATGGCTCGGCTTGATGACTTGATTCCCTTTGCCCAAAAGCATGGCTTGAAGATTATCACTATCGAAGAGCTTATCCATTGGAGGCGCAAGAAAGAGAGGATGGTTCATCCCGTATCCAAAGCCAATTTGCCTACCAAATATGGCATGTTCGATATTATCACCTATGTTAGCGATATATCCGATGAATACCATCTTGCCCTCGTTATGGGCGAGATCAAGAGAGACGAGAGCATCCTGGTAAGGGTGCATTCGGAGTGTTTAACCGGAGATGCCCTGCACAGCATTCGTTGCGATTGTGGGGAGCAGCTTGCCCAAGCCTTTGAGATGATCTCCGCAGAGGGGAGAGGCGTTATCCTCTATATGCGCCAAGAAGGCAGGGGGATTGGCCTATTGAACAAGATTAAGGCATACCATTTGCAAGATAACGGAGCCGATACGGTTCAGGCGAATCTGGATTTGGGTTTCCCGGAAGACTTGCGGGATTATGGCATCGGCGCACAGATATTAAAAGACTTGGGACTAAAGAAGATACGGCTGTTAACCAATAACCCCAAGAAGATAGTTGGCTTAACCGGCTATGGTCTGGAAATTGTGGAGCGGGTACCCATCGAGATTGAAGCCGGAGACGAAAACCGACGTTACCTGCAAACCAAGAAACGCAAAATGGGGCATATTCTCAATGAGGTCTAAAGCCCGGTACTACCTTATCCTGATTGCATTTTTATTGTGCATCACCCTAGCAAACGCAGTGATACCCAAGCCTATTGGCTTTGTTAACGATTTTGCCGGAGTGATGAACGATGAAACCAGAAACAAGATAAACGACTGGGCTATCGAACTGCGGGAAAAGACAGGTTGCGACCTCTTCATTGCCACTTTCCCTGATATCGGCGGTGCCAATGAAGTGGAATATGGCGTACAAGTTTACAAAGCCTGGGGGATAGGCAGCAAGCGTGATGAAGGTGTGCTACTCATGCTGGCATTGGCAGAACGCAAGCTGCGCATCGAAGCTGGCTATGGTGCCGAGGGCTATATTACCGATGCCTATGCTTCCGAAGTGTATCAGACGATGAAGAGTTTTTTGGCAAAAGGCAGTGAGGATTGGGATCAGGCGTTTATACAGGGAAGTCTGATGCTGTTTTCCAAGTTTGCCCAAGAGAAAGGCGTAACCCTAAGCGGTGTATCCCAGTATTCCCAACGTTCTGCCAATAACAGGCGTTCATCTAGTGCTGGTGTAATTGGCCTAATCATAATATTCATCATTCTCATGATCGTAACCAAAGGTAAAATCCTGGAAGTCCTGATCTGGATGTTCATTTTTAGCGGACGTGGTGGTGGCTTTGGCGGCGGAAGTTCTGGCGGAAGCTGGGGCGGAGGCGGTAGTAGCGGAGGCTTTGGTGGTTTTGGTGGTTTCGGCGGCGGGGGCGGTGGACGCTCTGGCGGTGGTGGAGCAGGAGGAGGTTTTTAATGCTCTTACTTAAATCTTTACTCTTTATACTGTGGAACATAGCTTTAGGGCTATCCCTAGTATATCTATTCAAGTGGTTTTTATTCAATTCCAAAGCGCGTTATTTCTTTGGCAAACGTATTCCCTTCACTCCCGGTTTTTTAGTAAGAAAAAGGGAATGGCTATTCAACAAAGCACGTGATATTCTGCATGATTATCTGGAACAGGCTGCAAATCCTGAAATGCGTGGTGGTTACTTGAATAAGTGGCTGCAACAAATCCACGATTTCTTGTGGGAAAAGACAGAGTTTGTGCAGGATTGGCGTTTTCTTCCCGGCAAGCTAAAGGAAGGCATCCGCAACAAAATCGTCGATGCGTTCAGCACTTTGGCGGGCAACCTGCTGCGTAAAACCGTGCCCAAAATGGTCGAGCAACTTAGGGTTGAGCACCGCATTGATGATTATGATTTCCAGTTTAGCATCGATTTCTTCTACGGCTATTTCCGCAAATATGTTTACAAACCTATGCTGATTGCCTTTATGGTGCTAAACCTTATCATCGGCATCATGAACATGATACTTTTCCTGATTATTGCATAGGGTAGATTTATGATTACTAAAAAGAGGTTACGCAGTATGGGCTTGCGCCTGAACATGCATGCTGATACGAAAAGGCTGGCAAAGCGTTTCCTCTTAGTATTCCTTTTTATCGTATTTCTCCTCATGCTTTCCGCGTTATTAGCATGGTTATTTGAATACCGCGGGAATGAATCAAATACGATCAGTTCCTTTTGGGATGGTATATGGTGGGCAGTGGTTACCATTGCCACGGTTGGTTATGGCGACAAATTTCCTGTAACCTATCCGGGTAGAATAGTTGGTTTAATCCTAATCTCAGTTGGCTTCACTTCACTCTCCGTTTTTACGGGTCTGATAGCCTCCCTGTTCATAGAGGATAAACTGAAAGGAGCAAAAGGTTTGAAACAAATAAGAACACATAACCACGTAGTGATCTGCGGCTGGAACAACACCGGAGATTATTTCCTGCGTGCGCTCATCGAAAAGCAGCTTCAGGATACGGATGTTTGCATTTTGGCAAACGAAACACCAGAATTCTTTGAGAGTTTGGAAGCCAAATACCCTTCTCTATCTCTAAGTTTTGTCCGGGGCGAAGCCACGCAAGAGGAATCGTTAAAACGAGCCGCAGTGGAGCATGCTGCGCAAGTGATTATTCTGGCAGATCATACCTTGGCAGTTAGCGCCGCAGATGATCATAGCATCATCGTTGCCAATGCAGTTCAATATCAGGTTAAAAAAGAGAAAATCACGGTTCAGCTAATGAACACCGAAAATCGTAATATGCTGCAACGCATTGGGATAAGCAATATCATCATCTGGGATGATATTGGCGGCTATATTCTTGCCAACAGTGTTTTTGAGAGTAACAGCCTCTCGATATTCAGTCATCTTGCCAAAGACCCCCAAAGACTTATCACCACCATCAGGGTTGCGGATGGCTTTGTCGGCAAGAGCTTCGGCGAGTATTTTGATTCTTTATATCATGAACAGGGCAAATTGATTATCGGGCTGATTAATAAGGAACCGGAGTTGGAATCTTCTTCCATCTTTGCCGATGATAGCACCGGCATAGACCAATTTATCAAGGCTGCCTTGGCGAAATCTAAACGCGTGATGGGTGAGAATAAGAGCAATATCCGCTGGAATCCCTCCCGCGACAGCATCATATTAACAAACGATTTTGCCATTTTAATAGCGTAGGGGCATGATATGATAGAACTTAAAACCTTACAAAGTGTGCCACTATTTACAGGGCTAAGCCCCCAGCAACTGGAGATTCTGCAACCGCTTTTCAGCCCTCTGAAGGTAAGCAAAGGGCAATATGTGCTAAAAGAGAATACCTTCGGCGATCAGATTTATCTGCTGGTGGAAGGATGTGTGCAGGTTACCAAAGACCTGGTGAAGGGCTTTGATGAAGATCAGGCTTCCACCGAAAAGGTGTTGGCAACCCTTTG
>Ga0172377_10005538_pt1 | contig 12988 bp, 12 predicted proteins | sample Pumphouse3metaG_FD_119749 | JGI IMG/M metagenome (GOLD analysis project Ga0172377, IMG submission 119749) | Leachate microbial communities from a municipal landfill in Southern Ontario, Canada - Pumphouse #3 metaG | ecosystem: Engineered > Solid waste > Landfill > Unclassified | place: Canada... | reverse complement strand
CGATGGTAGTGTGGGGTCTCCCCATGCGAGAGTAGGTCATCGCCAAGCTCCACATTACGAAACCCCTCACTGAGGGGTTTTTTTTTATCTGAATTTACTTGTATCTTATTTAACCTTTTTCTTTTTGGTCGGTTGATTTTTGCGGTTTTGGTTAGGCTAAATTGAGGCTCACTGAGAGCCACATTTTATTTATTGGGTGGGTTGGTTTATAAGAGCGTCAATGTCTTCTTGATTTAGGTACTCATAAGCATCGCTTTGTTTCGAGGCTACGGCGCTAGGCAGGGAAAAATCGAGGTGTTTGAGGTGAAGTGTGTTGAGTTTGTCAGTAAAACTTTGTAGGGCTTGAATGACTTGTCCGCTTAAATCTCGACTTGTTTGTTCAACGATAATATCTTGTAATTGGCTCATCCATTTTAGCTGGGTTTCCCGTACTTTTTCCGCGTGTTCCATGATGGTATTTTGCTTAACTGCATCAAGATAAGCGTGATTTAGTTCGCGGATATCTTCCATAATCATTTCTGCTATTTGGATAGTTTGTTGTGATGTAGTTTCGAGTCGATTGTCAATATAATCCAAGCAGGTGCGAACTTTTTCTTGCGGGTTCATTTCTGACATACTGCATACCTTGTGTGTAGTTCAATATAATGTTGTGTCGTTAATTTAGCATAAACACTGATAAAACAAAACTAGTACTACAAATTAGCTGACTCTGATTGCTTTATGAGGATTTAAATTGATTTTTTATATACACGGCTATCTTTCCAGTGGTGATTGTTATAAGGCTCGCCATTATAAGCATTATTTTGGTTCAGATACTGTGCACGCACCAACGTTGCCGTCAAGTCTGTCTTTGGCCGTGGCGCAACTATCCGATTTGATTGCGGCTAAAAGGGTAAAGGAGCCTATTGGTTTGATTGGGGCGTCATTGGGTGGGTACCTTGCTTTATATTTGGCGAATTATTTTTCTATACCAATTGTGTTAATTAATCCTGTCGTTCCTCCTTGGGAAGGAGAGTTAGCTGTGAGTGAAAGCGGATTTTGTCGGGAGTCTAGCCATTTGGACCATTTGGCACCTTATCGAGTGATCCACTTTTCTCCTTTTTTTTCGTCAAATATTTTGGTCTTGCAGCAGGTGTTGGATGAGGTTTTGGATAGTCGGTTGTGCCGTTATTACTTCAAAGATGTGGAGTGTTTGTTTGATTTTAGCGATGGTCATCGTTTTGGTAATATCAGTCAGTATGATGAGGTTGTGAATGCTTTTTTTCGTCAGCGGGGAATAGTGTAAAATAGTTAATTTTGTTGATGCTGAGATGTTTATGAGTAAAGTGTTAGCGCTCAAGGGTTCTGTTTTGTCGGTGTCTGTTTTGCGTTTGTTCACTGATGATTTTGATTTGATAAAACAGGAGTTAGATACAAAAATAGCACAAGCACCTGATTTCTTTTCGGGGTTAACGGTGGTGATTGAGCCTGTAATGGTGCAGATGAAACCAACTTTTCTTGCGTTATTGGTTGAGTACTTTCATCAGAAACAGATGGTCTTAATTGGTGTACGTACTGATGTTGCTAAAATAATGGAGCAGGTCGCGTATGCCGGTTTAGCGGTTTTAGAACCGCTAAGGCGCGGAGGTGCTCAACATGAGGTGCCTGCTGATGAGGAAATGTTATCGACGTCTGCGTTGCCCGAGACTTCTCAAGCTACGGCGGGGGCGATGTTCGTTGAGGGTGCGGTGCGATCGGGCCAGCAGATTTATGCGCAAGGACGAGATTTAATCATACGAGGGTCGGTGAATCCGGGAGCAGAAGTGGTCGCGGATGGTCATATTCATATTTATGGGGTTTTGAAAGGACGTGCGTTTGCAGGTAGTTCCGGTAATGACAAGGCGCGTATTTACGTTAAGCAATTAGATGCTGAGATGGTTTGTATCGCGGGTTTGTATCAGATTGCTGATGATATTAAAGCTGAGTTTAAGCGCGATTGGGTTGAAGTGAGTTTAGATAATCAGCGTTTAGTTTTTAAGAGATTGGGTTAAATAGTAAAGGAGTTAGTGTGGCACGTGTCATCGTTGTAACATCCGGAAAAGGTGGGGTTGGCAAAACTACAACAAGTGCTAGTTTTTCAGCAGGTTTGGCTTTGAAGGGCTATAAAGTTGCTGTTATTGATTTTGATGTGGGCTTGCGTAACCTTGATTTGATTATGGGGTGTGAGCGTCGTGTTGTTTATGATTTTGTCAATGTTGTTCAAGGCGAGGCGAGTTTAAAGCAGGCGCTGATTAAAGACAAAAAAGTGGATAATCTGTACGTTTTGGCCGCTTCACAAACACGTGATAAAGATGCCCTTACAAAAGAAGGCGTTGGAAAAGTTATTGATGATTTGAAAGCGGATGGTTTCGATTATATCGTGTGTGATTCGCCGGCTGGAATAGAGAAGGGCGCGCAGTTAGCGTTGTATTATGCCGACGAAGCCGTTATTGTTACTAACCCTGAAGTGTCTTCGGTGAGAGATTCTGATCGTATTTTGGGTATTTTACAGGCGAAGTCAAAACGTGCCGAAGAGGGTGACCAAGCGATTGTCGAGCATTTAGTTTTAACACGTTACAATCCTGAACGCGTGGCATCTGGTGAGATGTTGGCGATGCAGGATGTTGTTGAGCTGCTGAATGTCAAACTATTGGGTGTGGTACCTGAATCCGATGATGTGCTGCAAGCTTCTAATTCCGGCACTCCGGTTATTTTGCAGGAAAAAAGTCAAGCTTCAGAGGCGTATAAGGATATTATCGATCGCTTTTTAGGTGAGGATAAGCCACAACGGTTTTTAACGGTAGAGCATAAAAGTTTGTTTAAGAAGTTGTTTGGGAAGTAGCCATGGCATTATTAGACTATCTTTTAGGGCAGTCGCGTAAAAAGACAGCCCAGCAGGCGAAGGATCGTTTGCAAATCTTGTTAGCCCATGAGCGTTCTCAGGCGAAGGCGCCGGATTATTTACCAAAGTTAAGAGAAGAAATCTTGCAGGTTATTGCTAAGTACGTTGATATAGATGAGGATAATTTACAAATTTCGCTTGATGAAGAAAATGGCTTTGAGGTTTTGGAGTTAAACCTTGTACTTCCCGAGGTGCGTAAAAGCTGATTTAACGAGTGATGGCACTCAATCTGCAGGGGTGTTTTTTAGCTTAGAAGCGCGAGTCGGACTAGGGGGTCTTCACTCATTACGCATGCTAAATTGAGACGTGCAAAACTTATGATTTAATTTGTGAGTTTTTGTACGTCTTGGTTGTTTGAAATTAATAAATGTCTTATAGAATCAATAACTTAAATGTTGGAAACGTCGCATCTTTGTGGTTTAAAAATGAATGGTCAACAGACCCTAGCGAATGGTTTCTATTTTTACGAGTACGCCAAAAATGGGGTGGTCAATGTAGTGTATTTGCCCAGATTTGATGCGTCGAGATTCTTTAATATGAAACCGCCAGCTTTCAGGTAGCCATTCGTTAGAAAGCTGTTGATGTCGAGCAAACGCTTGTTTTATAGGTGTGGGTATTTTGCGTTCTAGCTCGAGATCTATGTCTATGTGTGAATAGCGCCCTTGGTATATTTTCATAGTGCCAAGTAGGTTGCTGATACCATGACGATTTTGTTGTAGTTGCGTATCTATTAAGATGGGTTTTGCTTGTTGTGATGAATTAGCCGGTTGGCGCCAGCCAAAATGGGCTAACACGTCGTAACCTCGTTCATTGGTCATTTTTCCTACTTCTTTTTTCAGTGTTAGTTGCGTTTCAGGTAAGGGTTTTGCATAGCCATCTTTTGCATTTAATTGCGTGATATTTTCTAGCAATGGGGTGGGCTTATCATCCGGCCAGTATTCTTCTGTCCAACCGCTCAGTGCGAGTGTTTGAAAGATAATAACTTCTACTTGCAGGGTTGAGGTTGCTTGGGCGCTATTAAAAGGCGAAAGAATGAACAAAAGTAATATTAAAAAATGAGTTAGGTTGTGGCTTTTCATGATGGTGTCTGTCTGAGTTGATTTAGAGTGAGTTCGGTTGCATTGACTCGTTGCTCGATATTGGGCATTGTATCGAAAACCTTAAGCTCTGTTTGTCCTTTTAGTTGATAACGCTTTGGATATTGTTGAATTAAGCGTATCAGTGCGAGTGGATCTATATTTGGGTGTTGGTTAAACTGAAACCTGATTTCAGCTTGCCCCATATCGATTTTTTTGATGCCTAGCGGTTCGGCAAGCAGCCTTAATCGCGTTGCGGTGAATAAATGTTGTGTTGTTGCGGGTAGTAAGCCAAAGCGATCGATCATTTCAACTTCAAGTTCATGTAATCCATTTTCATCCTCTGCGCTGGCGATACGTTTGTAGAATACAAGTCGTGTATGAATATCTGGCAGGTAGGTTTCCGGGATGAGTGCTGGTGTGCCAAGGTCAACTTCACAGCCAAAGTCAAGGCTGAGATCAAGTGCGGGTTGTTTGCCCGATTTCAGGGCTTTGACAGCGCGTTCTAAGAGTTCACTATATAGTCCAAAACCAAGTTCTTGAATCTGGCCGGATTGGCCTTCGCCAAGTAATTCGCCAGCACCTCGTATTTCGAGGTCATGGCTGGCGAGCATAAAGCCGGCTCCGAGTGTGTCGTGTTTGGCGATGGCTGTAAGTCTTTTTTGTGCATCTTCGGTTATGAGTGCTTTTTCACCAGTGAAGAGATAGGCATAAGCACGGTGATGCGAGCGACCAACGCGTCCGCGTAATTGGTGGAGTTGTGCTAGTCCAAATTTATCGGCACGATGAATGATAATGGTGTTGGCAGTTGGAATGTCTATGCCTGTTTCAATAATAGTGGTACATATGAGGATATTAAATCGACGATGGTAAAAGTCTTGCATCACCTGCTCAAGTTCCCGTTCGTGCATTTGACCGTGTGCGATGGCCACATTGGCTTCGGGGAGCAGCGTTTGGATTTCTTGCGCCATCAGCTCAATTTTTTCGACTTGATTAAATAGAAGATAGACTTGACCGCCACGGCGCAGTTCGCGTAGACAGGCTTCTCTAACGGTGGCAGGGTTCCATTCTTGAACGAATGTTTGTATGGCGAGGCGTTTTGCCGGTGGCGTCGCAATAATTGAGAGGTCACGTAACGCATTCATGGCCATATTGAGTGTGCGTGGAATCGGCGTGGCCGTCATGGTGAGGACATCGACTTGCGTGCGCCATTTTTTGAGTTGTTCTTTTTGTCTGACACCGAAGCGGTGTTCTTCATCGATAATAATGAGGCCGAGTTTGTCGAATTTGACGTCTTTTTGTATTAGTTTGTGCGTGCCTATTAAAATGTCGATTTGGCCATTGGCCAGCGCATCAAGTATGTGCGTTTGTTGTTTAGCAGTTTGGAAACGAGATAAGACTTCGATGCGAATAGGCCAATTTGCAAAGCGGTCTTTAAAGTTTTCAAAGTGTTGTTGTGCTAACAGCGTTGTGGGGACGAGAATGGCAACCTGTTTTCCACTGTAGGCAACAACAAAGGCGGCACGCATCGCGACTTCTGTTTTCCCAAATCCTACATCGCCACATACGAGTCGATCCATCGGTCGCGGTTGTTGCAGATCATACAATACGGCTTCAATGGTTTGGCGCTGATCTTCGGTTTCTTCAAAAGGAAATCCGCTACAGAAGGTAAGGTAAGCTTGTTCGTCAAGTGGGTAGGCATGGCCTTGTTTGGCTTCGCGCTGTGCATAAATGTCGAGTAGTTCGGTGGCCACGTCATAGGCTTTTTCCGCGGCTTTTTGCTTGGCTTTGCTCCAGCGATCTGTGCCGAGTTTGTGTAATGGGGCTTGCTCTGGGTTGGCGCCGGAGTAGCGGCTGATCAGGTGGAGTGAGCTAACCGGGACGTAGAGTTTATCGCCTGCGGCATATTCGATCATTAAAAATTCGCGGGTTTCCCCTTGCAAAGTAAGCTTTTCGAGGCCTAGGTAACGACCTACCCCGTGTTCTAAGTGGACGATTGGGCTGCCGATTTCGAGTTCTGCAAGATGTTGTATCGCTTGTTCAAAGGCGTGATGTTTTGTTTTGCGTCGACGTTTTTGCACAACGCGTGCGCCTAGCAGATCAGATTCGGCAATCAGTGTAAAAGTTGGGGTGTGAATGGTTGTTTGGAGTGGTGCAACAACTAATCCTGGTTGTTTGGCCGAGGTGTCGGCGTGTTTTACATCGGACCAACTTGTCAGAATGCGTGGCTTAATACCATGTTTAATGAGTAGGGTTTGCAGGGTTTCTTGTCGGCCCAGTGTTTCGGCGGTGATCGTTATTTTGCCGACATAACGGTCTAGGAAGGCGTTGAGTTTGGCTAAGGGGTAGTCGCCTTGCTGCAGCTGAATGTTGGGCATGGTCAAGGTGTCGAAGCGTTTGTTAAGTCGCTCGTAGCTGTCTTGGTGCAGGGTAATGCGATGGAAGTCTTTTAAACGCTGCATTGCTTCAGGGGTTGCGAGAATGAGTTCGCTTGGTGGCAGCAGCGGAAAGTCTGGGTTATGGCGACCAATTTCGTAGCGCTCATGGAAGGCAAGCCCGTTTTGTGTCATGGCTTGTTCAATGTCTGCTTGATCGAAAAACAAGGTGTTTTGTGGTAAATAGTCGAAAATTGTTGCTGTTTTATTATGAAACAGTGGCAAGTAGTATTCTAAGCCGTCGATGGTTTGTCCTTCGCTGACTCGTTTGTATACTTCGGTTTTACGCGCATTAGCACCAAAATATTCACGAAAGGCGAGGCGAAATTGCGCAATGCCGGCTTCGCTGGTGTCGTATTCTTTTGCAGGTAGCAGTTCGATACTTTCTATTTGGTTGAGTGTGCGTTGGGTTTCTGGATCAAAGCATCGCAAGGTCTCGATTTCGTCGTCAAACAAATCTAGACGTAAAGGCAAGCGACTTCCCATTGGATAGAGGTCGATAAGGGCGCCTCTAATAGCATATTCACCATGTTCCATCACTTGAGTGACCCGTTGATAACCGGCATTTTCAAGGCTGAGGCAAAATTGTTCGACCGATATAGTTTGCCCGTTGGCCAACTGCAGGGTGTGTTGGGCAATATAGTCTATTGGCGGTAGTTTTTGGACAAGCGTATTCGCCGGGATAATGAGTAAGCCTGTTTGCAGTTTAGGGAGTGCGTAGAGGGTTTTAAGGCGTTCTGAAATAATGTCTTGGTGCGGGGAAAAAGGGTCGTAAGGTAAGGTTTCCCATTCTGGAAAACTGAGCAGTGTGGTGCTAGTGTCTTTGAAAAATTCAAGCAATTCGGTGAGTTCGTTTGCTTGCGCTGTTGATGCAGTAACAACGACGACCAGGCCTGCAAATTGTTGGGCCTGTTGGGCAATCACTAATGCTTGTTCGCTTAAATTGAGTGTGCCCCAGTGTGATCGGTTACCTTTAAAAGGCGGAGCTTCAAAGTCAATAAGTGGCATGTGTTGGTTCATAAGCAGGTTTGGTGTGAATTAAAAAATGTATTTTAACGCGAAAGCTTCGCATCAGGGGGAAACAAAATTCGCGCTTTTTCACAGCGATTTCGGGGGCGTGCGAGTATAATTGCGCCATGATAAGTTTCTATGGTGTGATAAGTGTTTTAGATTTAATTGGTACCGTAGTGTTTGCGGTAACCGGTTTGTTGGCGGCTAGCCGTAAACAGTTAGATTTGTTTGGCGCGATTGTGATTGCGATGGTCACCGCTATTGGTGGCGGGACTTTACGTGATTTGATTTTGGATGTTCCGGTATTTTGGTTGGTTGAGACGCTTTACATCTATTTGATTGTCTTTTCGGCGTTATTCGTTTTTATTTATGTCCGCTATTTTGTTGTGCCTATCCGTTTTTTACTTTGGCTTGATGCCATGGGGTTGGCCGTGTTTACGGTTATTGGCGCTCAAAAAGCGTTCGATATGGGCTTGTCCGATCCGGTTGTGATTATGCTGGGTGTGATGACCGGTGTGGTTGGCGGCGTGATTCGTGATGTATTGGTCGGCGAGGTGCCCTTAATTTTTCGTAAAGAAATTTATGCAACGGCTTCTTTTTTAGGTGCGAGTGTGTTGTTGTTGGGTTTTTATTGGTTGCCTAGTCGTGAATGGGCGATTGTGTTGGCTATAGTCGTTGTATTCGGTTTGCGTGTCTGGGCTATTCATACTAATTACGCTTTGCCAGTGTTTGCTAATCGTTCTGATAATTCTTAATTTAAGGGTGCTATGTTTAAACTTCCTTTCGAATGGCTTTTAGGTCTGCGTTATATTCGCGCTAAACGTCGCAATCACTTTATTTCTTTTATATCGATGTCTTCGATGGTGGGGATTGCGCTAGGTGTGACGGCATTGATTACGGTCATGTCGATTATGAATGGATTTCAGCAGGAGTTACGTGAGCGTATTTTAGGCATGACGGCGCATATGACTTTAACGCAGTTTAATCAGCGCTTGATGGATTGGCCTGAGTTGTATGAGCAGGTACTGTCTCAAGCGGATGTGGTGGGTGCGGCGCCCAATATTATGGAGCAGGGAATGGTAACACATCAGGAACGGGTTAAAGGTGTCATGATTCGTGGCGTCTTGCCGCACATGGAGGGGCAGGTATCCGATGTGGCAAATAATATGGTGTTGGGGGCGTTGGCGGATTTAAAACCAGGTAAGTTTGGAGTGGTGCTGGGGTTTGATTTGGCGCAAAGTTTAGGGGTGAGTTTGGGGGACAGTGTGACATTGATTGCGCCGCAGGGGAGTTTGTCGCCAGTTGGGGTGTTGCCGCGAATTAAGCGTTTGAAGGTGGTCGGGTTGTTTGAGGCCGGTATGTATGAGTATGATTCGGGTATGGCGTTTATGCACATTGAGGATGCGGCGGTTGTGTTTAAGTACGCGCCGGGCGAGGTTTCAGCGTTGCAGTTGAAGTTAACCGACTTATTTTTGGTGCATCGAGTACGTTCTCAGATGGCGGAGTCCCTAGAGGGAGTGTTTTATATTCGAGATTGGACACAACAACATGCTAACTTCTTTAAGGCTATTCAGCTTGAAAAGCGCATGATGTTTATTGTATTGGCGCTTATTATCATGGTGGCGGCGTTCAATATTGTGTCAACGATGGTGATGGTGGTGACCGATAAGCAAAAAGATATTGCTGTGTTGCGCACTCTTGGTGCTTCACCAGTGAGTATTCAATCGATATTTATGATTCAGGGGTTAGTTATTGGTGTGTTGGGTGCGGTTTTAGGTTTGGTAGGGGGGATTGTTTTGTCGTTGAATATTGATGTGATTATTCCGTTTGTTGAACATCTTTTTGGTTTTCAGTTTTTCCCAGCAGATGTGTATTACATTAGTGAAATTCCATCAAAATTAGTTTGGTCGGATGTGTGGGCGGTTTCTGGGTTGGCGTTTGTTTTAACCTTATTGGCCACGTTGTATCCGGCTTGGCGTGCGTCTAGAGTTCAACCAGCGGAGGCTTTGCGTTATGAGTAATGCTCCGATTTTACAGGCCACGAATTTGGCTAAAGTGTATCGTGATGGTGTATTGGAAACCTCGGTGTTGTCCTCAATCGAGTTTACCCTAGCTACGCGTGAGCGGGTGGCTATTGTTGGGGCGTCGGGTTCTGGAAAAAGTACGTTATTGCATTTGTTGGCGGGATTGGATGTGCCAACTGATGGGACGGTACGTTTAGCCGGTCAGGATTTTTCATCTTTGTCTGAGGCGGCGCGCGGACGTTTGCGTAATCGGTATTTAGGTTTTGTGTATCAGTTTCATTATTTGCTGGCTGAATTGAATGCGTTGGAAAATGTAATGTTGCCGTTACGTATTGCTAGGCAAAATACTTTTAGCGCTGAAAAACAGGCGCGTGAATTGTTAGCGCAGGTTGGTTTGGGGCATCGGCTGCTGCATAAACCCTCAGAGCTTTCTGGAGGGGAGCGCCAGCGGGTAGCAATAGCGCGGGCGTTAATTAGCAGGCCTGCTTGTGTAATGGCAGATGAACCAACGGGTAATTTAGACTCTAAAGCCGCCGAACAAGTGTTCGAACTAATGCTAGGTCTTAATGAACAATTTGATACGGCGTTGTTAATCGTTACTCATGACCTAAGGCTGGCTAATCAAATTGGACGTTCTGTCACGTTGGTTGACGGTAAGATACATTCACCTGGAAGTGTCTGATGTTAGCGATTCAGTCGGTAAGCTTGTATGCAGGGGTTAAGTGTTTATTAAATGGGGCAAGCTTTAGTTTACATCCCGGTCAAAAAATTGGCTTGATTGGCGAAAACGGGGCAGGTAAGTCAACCTTGTTCAAAGCTATTTTAGGTCGCTGTCATTTAGATGGCGGTCAGATTCATTTTCCGGCAAGTTGGCAAATTGGTTATGTCGAGCAAACTGAGGTGCAGAGTGATTTGTCGGCAATCGACTATGTATTATCTGGTGATCGTCTTTATGCACGGCTAATGCTGTCACTCAAGCAGGCCGAGCAGACAAATAAAATCGAGGAGGTTGTGCGCTTGCATGATCAACTTGATCACATTCAGGCTTATGAAGTGCCAGTCAAAGCTCAGCAGTTATTGTATGGTTTAGGGTTTGCACCGCAGGTGTTAGCTCAGTCGGTCAATACGTTTTCCGGTGGTTGGCAAGTGCGTTTAAAGTTGGCGAGGGCCTTAATGCAGCGCGCAGATTTGCTGTTGCTTGATGAGCCAACGAACCATTTAGATGTAGAAGCCGTTGCTTGGTTGGAGCAATGGCTTAAACAATTTAGTGGAGCAGTATTGGTGATTTCGCATGACCGTCACTTCCTTGATCAAGTGGTAGAGGGGGTGGTGTTAATTGAGCAGCAGCGTTTGCACTATTATGCCGGTAACTTTGCGGCTTATGAACGTCAGCGCAGCGCTCAATTAATGCAACATCAGGCACTGTTAGATAAACAAAAACAGCGTATGCAGCACTTAAAAAGTTTTATTGAACGATTTAAGGCGAAAGCTTCGAAGGCTAAACAAGCGCAAAGTCGGGTTAAGGCGCTATCTCGTATGGAGGAAATGGCCCCACTGCAGGCGATTAACCCATTACGTTTCGAGTTTTTGGTTCCTGATAACTTACAGGATCCCATGATGCGCATCGAGCAGGTGGATTTTAGCTATGATGCGCAGCCGATTTTCAGCGCAGTTGATTTAGTGCTGCGTGCCGGTGATAGGATAGGTCTGGTTGGTATTAATGGCAGCGGAAAATCAACTTTTTTAAAACTATTAGTTGGTGATTTGATGCCTAATCAGGGGCGCATTGTTAATAGCAAAGGTTTGGTAATTGGTTATTTTGCGCAACACCAGCTTGAAAGTTTGGATGTATCTAAAACACCACTACACATTTTTTTACAGCAGTTTCCATCTTGCTCTGATCAACAGGCGCGCGACTTCTTGGGGCGTTTTGGTTTTAGCCATGAACAGGCAATAAGTGAGGTAGCGCAGTTTTCCGGTGGAGAAAAGGCGCGCTTGTCTTTGGCATTGATTGTATATCAAAAACCGAATTTGATTATTCTTGACGAACCGACCAATCATTTGGATATGGGATCGCGCGATGCTTTAGAAGAGGCGCTGCAGGAGTTTGCTGGGGCGTTAATTGTGGTATCACATGATCGCTATTTATTAGCCGGTATTGTTGATCAGTATTGGTGGGTGCATGATAAAAAAGTAACCCTGTTTCATGGTGATTTGGATGCCTATCTCCAACAGCGTTTAGCCTTGCTCAAAGCACAACGCAATGAAGAAATTAGCAGGCCTGCTAATGAACTTAATACCCCAACGAAGCGTGAGCAGCGGCAGTTGAGTGCCCAGTTACGTAAACGCATTCAAGATGCTACACGTGTGCAACGCAAACGTTTAGCAGAGCTGGATAAACAAATTGACACCCTGAGCGCGGCGTTGAGTGATCTACATGCAGCGTTAGCAAGGGATGATTTGTATGTACCACAACAAGCTGGGCAGTTAGCTGATTATCTGGCACAGCAGACCCAGTTACAATCATCGCTGGATGAAGCGGAGATGAATTGGTTGGAGTTGACAGAGCAGATAGAGCATATCACGGCTCAGATTGAGCAGACTGGTTGATGGCAAAGGCGGCATCGCACCGCCTCACACTATTTAACTAGACTTGTTCTTTTAGAAACGGTGAGCCATGTTTTAAGCCGAATTTCTTTAAAATAACGACCATTGGGCAAAAACGGGTTAAGGCAGAGAAAATTAAATTTGCGCCAACAAACGCGGTCAATAGTAGCCATGCTGCGTTATCGCCAAAATATGCCAAAGCTAAACTTAAGAGAATCATGCTTCCAGCTACCAGTAAAACAACTCGTTCAATTATCATGTAACTTCCTTTCAATGGTTTATTGTATGTCATGTGGTAAAGATATGAGATGCTACAATTAGCCCCAGCGAGCTGAGGTGAATTGCGACACCATTTAGCTTTATGTCTTGAAAACGCAAAGCTAAAACAAGCTTACAGCCTTTTTACTTTAAGGCGAGATAGAATAATCAAATCCGCATTATTTTAACCTAAAATAATCTCAAGTTCATCGACAAAATAAGCAAAGTCTAATATCTGCTGGCTGTATTGTTATGCGTTTTGAGGCATGGCGTATTTCTCATTAAACAGCCAAACGGTGTTGTCAGAAATGCGATGCAAGATTATGCAGTAGCTCGTCAAGCTGGATCAAATCGTCGTTTGTTATTTACAGGTTTGACCATAACAAAGAGTGGGTTACGTCTACCACTGAGTGGCTACTTTTTGCTTGTTGTTTTTTTGCCCTACTGTATAATCTTTGGACTATTTCTAGTGAGTACCCTGTAGGGTGACATTGTTTTTTGAATTTTTAAGAGATTTGAGAATATTTATGCAAGTATCTGTTGAAAGACCCGAGCAGGGCTTAGAGCACAAAATTACGGTTACGTTTCCAGCCGATGCGTTAGAGTCCAAGGTTGAGAAGCGCTTGGCGGAGATGCGTCGTACCGTTCGTATGGATG
>Ga0172377_10005534_pt1 | contig 12991 bp, 6 predicted proteins | sample Pumphouse3metaG_FD_119749 | JGI IMG/M metagenome (GOLD analysis project Ga0172377, IMG submission 119749) | Leachate microbial communities from a municipal landfill in Southern Ontario, Canada - Pumphouse #3 metaG | ecosystem: Engineered > Solid waste > Landfill > Unclassified | place: Canada... | reverse complement strand
GTAGCTCTTGCCAAAGGCTTACATCCGTTAAAAGTTGTTTTTCTGGTTAATATTACCGGAGGTCTGCCTTCTTTCTGGGATAATGGCAGTATAGGAATCAGAAAGGCTGATGAAAATAAATTTCATTCTGTTATCCTTAAAGATTTGTTTTATTAGTTTGTGCTATTAATCTATATTTTAGAGTATCATTAAAAAAACACCAGACATTCTTTATCACAATGTCCATTGGAACGGTTGGTGAAGTATTTCCTAATATCTGGAAAAGATAAGTATGCCTTAAATAAAACGGAATTTGTCTGGCGAATTATCGGGAATAACTATTTTTCTTTTGGTGAAACAGACAAATAGGGAGGCGGTTTTTTTGTGTAAGTTGAGAAAAGTTTGTGATAGAAAGATATTTATCTATAGTTTAAAAAGAAAAGTCCTGCTTTGTTTAGGCATGACTATTACCCTTTTGAAAAAAGTAATCAAAAATTTTCTAGGATTAGTTTTTATGACTTATTACTTTTATACCAATAATGGCAAGGATTTTTTGAGAATAAAATCAATCCTTTTATAAAATCAATTCAAATATTTTTAAACTCTAGATCAATTCAAAAAATGAAATTATATTTAATTTTTCTGCTTATACTTACCAGTGCGTTTGGTTTTATCGACACAGCTTTTTCTGATTCACTTGGGGACTATCTCCTCCCACAACCCCGGCAGGTAATATTTGGAAGTGGGAAAAATGCTGTTTTGTCAGGACGAATTATTTGTCCTGAAATAGCTGATCCTCAGATTTTTTCCTCTGTGGAGAAAATAAATGAAACTCTGAAAAATTTAGGGATTAATTTGGAAATGGCCGCTGTGTCTGCCAAAGGAGAATCTCCGGCAGTTAAGCTGACAATAGATTCATCAATTGGTCATAAGCAGGGATATTTTCTTAAGATTGATGAGAATAGTATATCTATTACCGGGAATGATGTAGAAGGTCTTTATTACGGAGCTTTAACTTTTGAACAAATTGGACAATTTGTAAAAAGTGAAGGTTTTTTCCCGGTAATATCTATTTCTGACTGGCCTGATTTTGAAAGACGTGGTGTTATGCTTGATATATCCAGGGATAAAGTGCCAACCATGCATACTTTGTATGACTTTGTTGATTTATTGGCATCATGGAAAATCAATGAGTTGCAGTTGTATACAGAACATACTTTTGCTTATCAAAATCATAAAGTTGTATGGGAAAATGCGAGCCCTATGACAGCAACCCAGATTATTGCGCTTAATTCATACTGCAAGAAACGTTTTATTGATCTTGTTCCTAATCAAAATTCGTTTGGACACATGAGGCGTTGGCTGATGCATGACAAGTATACTCATCTGGCAGATTGCCCTAACCCTGTTAAAACGATATGGGGAATGTCTTCTCTGCAAACCCTAAGCCCGGCAGATTCCGGTTCATTAAAATTTATGGGAGAACTTTATGATGAATTATTACCCAACTTTACCAGTAAATATTTTAATATAGGATGTGACGAAACAATAGAATTAGGTCTTGGCAGATCAAAAAAAATGTGTGAAAAAGAAGGAAAAGGGAAAGTTTATCTTGATTTTTTGAAGGGACTCCGGAATTTAGCAAAAAAAGATAACAAAAGAGTCATGTTTTGGGGGGATATCATTTTACATCATCCTGATCAGATTTCTCAATTGCCTAAAGATATGATTCCATTAATATGGGGATATGATGCAAATGCGCCCTATTCCACTAATTGCCCTAAATTTCAGAAGGCTGGTTTTGATTATTATGTCGTTCCGGGAACAAGTTCCTGGAATTCTATTTTGGGACGAGATAAAAATGCTTTTGACAATTTGTTAAATGCAGCCCAAAACGGTAAAAAATATAATGCAAAAGGGTACTTAATAACAAATTGGGGTGATGGAGGACATTGGCAGCCGTTAAGTGTCTCTTATCCTGCTTTTTTGTATGGTGCGGCTTTAAGCTGGTCTGTTGAGGAGAATGAAGGAATAGATATTTCTCGTAGTTTAAATAATCAGGTTTTTTATGATCGTAATCAGGTTATGGGACAGGTTATAATCAATCTTGGGAATGCCTATCTTAAAACGGGTTGTGAATGTTCAAACTCGAATGCATTTAACCATCTGTTGAAAAATATAAATAACTCATGTCTTAAAAATCTAAGTGTTATTAAACTGAATGAAACAGTCAGTTATATAAAACAACAGGTAGCAAAAATGGATGAAGCTCAAATGGGAACTAAAGATGCTCAGATAATAAAAGATGAATTAACACAGGCGGCTAATCTTTGTCTTTATGCCTGTAAGAAAGGGATTTATAAAATGGAAGCAAAGGATGGTAAAATTGAAAATATTCCGAAAGCAAGAAAAAAAGAATTATCCAATGAATTAAAAGCACTGATTATACGTCATCAGGAATTATGGTTGGTGAGAAATCGTCCGGGAGGATTAGTTGACAGTACAAAAAATTTCTAAAAAGTATATGAAGAATTGAAATATGAATTTACTATTGCTTGAATTTTGAAGAAAAGTATCGTAATGAGTTTTCAGATATTACCTGAATTCCGAAAGGAATTATCTATTACGATAATTCCTTTCGGAATTTAGGCATTAAATAACTTAAATGATTTGTTTCTATCCCTATCTTTAACATATGTAAAATGATGAAACCTAAGTTATTTTAAAAAATAGAGATTAATTAGACAGATTGAGCTGACATTCTTTTTTTTATATAATAAATTTTTAAAAATCTACTTTTAAAAGTAGGCTTAATTAATATTTTTAGTTTTATGGAAAAGTTAATAAAAAAGAATTCTGATAGTTTAAAAAAAATCAGCTTATTCATACTTTTTGTTTTTGTATGTACGAATTTTACTTATAGTCATACTGAAATTATAAATGTTATGGAGTTAGCTTCGATAGGTAATGATTTGAGCATAGGTTCAAAAAAGACCAATTATGGAGCTAAAATAGCTGAAATAACTAGCTGTACAAAAAATGCGATTCTTTCTCCTGTTTTCCCCGGTTTGATTGCATATCCTGATGGTATAGTGAGTCCTGTGTATAATGCCGGTCCAGGAATGGCTATCGACAAAAATTCTGTTATATCCGAAGATTCAAAGATGCTTGTTATCAGTAATACCGGTTTAGACACCTTTTCCGCATATATACAATCTCTTTTGAGTAAGGGATTTACACAAGTTTCTACTACAAGTATCGATAACAATGTTTATTATACCTTAGAGAATAAGGATCAGTTATATTACATGTATTATACAGCAAGCAAGAAACAGGTTCGTATTATACAGGATAATTCAACCAGAACTATGGTTGACGAGTTAGATGCTACGGCGCAGGGAACCGGAAAAACCGAATTTTACTTATACAGCTTAGATTATACTAATGGAGAAGGACAAACAAGTTTAACCGATTATTGGAAAATAGATTGTGGTGCATTATTAATAATTAAACTAAAAGATAACAGCTTGTTTATTGTTGATGGAGGTCATGAGCGTCAAAGCAGTAAAGCTGCATTAGAAGGTTTGTTGAATTTTATGTATCATATTACAGGACAGAATGAAGGAACTATTTTAGATATACGTGCATGGTTTTTTTCTCATGCTCATGGCGACCATGTATATATAACATATCCATTTTTGGGGAAATATCATGATGTACTTAATATAGAAAGTGTTCTGTTTAATATCCCCTCTTATCAAACTTTGAGGTCAGGGTACGATACAGGTACCTTTTTAATGAAACAGGCTTTTAATACTTATTATCCAAAGTGTAAGTATGTAAAATTACATACCGGGCAACATTTCTCCTTGCAGGGTGTTCTGTTTGATGTGCTATTTACCCATGAGGATGGTGTTTCTTCAGCAGGAGTGACAACTATTAGGAATTTTAATGATACTTCAACGATATTGCAAATTACAATGGATGGCAAAAAGATAATGTTGCTTGGAGATACTGATGGTATTGGTCAGTCCAATATGCTGAATATGTACTCCGTTGCTACGCTTCATAGTGATTGTGTTCAAACCGCTCATCATGGTTATAATAATGTTACTCCGCTCTATAAGGCGATTAGTGCTCCATTAGCATTATATTGTAATTCAAGTGAAAATTCAAAAGTTAATAACAAAGAAAAATATCTTGGCGTTATTAATGCGACAAGTAATGTGACAACTTTGTTTGCCGATCCGGATAATTATAAACTGACTGTTGAAAATGGGGATATCAAAACAGAAGCAATTCTGAGCTATCGCTCATATTTTACTACCGTAACACTTCCTAAACTTACCGTTAATGCTACTTCTAGCGGAAACCGTGAGGCATTGAGTACTGTTTTGAGTAAGGTTTCTTTGGCTGATAAGGTGATTGATAAATCAGTTATCGGTACGGCAAGCGTAAATGCCAGAGAATCATCTTCTCTGATTTTAGATGGAAAGACTTCAACAAAGTATTGTACCAAAAACATTCCAGCCACTATAGCATGGACTATGAAAGAACAGGTGATATTGAAATGGTATGTAATTTATACGGCTATGGACAACGCAACCAGGTCTGGCCGTAATCCCAAAGAATGGGGTATCTACGGGTCGAATGATGGGAATAACTGGGTATGTATTGATGCTGTGCGTAATCCTCGGTTACCAGATGAAAATAATGTAGGAACAGCTTTTAGAATTTCCGATACGGCTCCGTATAAATATTACGCTATTAAGATTAGTTCTACTGATGGGTCAGATGTATTGCAATTTTCTGAAATAGGTTTGTATACAGAGTTAGATTAAATAATTAGTAATATTTTAAGGTTACAGCCCTGCAGTTACATGTAAATTAATTGTTAGTTAATTTGTTGTAGAAATTGTATATAACAAAGTTTTAGTATGGATGTTTTTAATAACGAAATAATAATCTAAATCAAAAATAACGTCATGAAAATCAGTTTTAAAAAATGGTTATTTGCAGGAATTATTGCATTGTTTGCTGGATACCCGGCATCGGTTCTGTCGGTAGGTTTAAATCTTAAAGGACCGGTTGATTATGTTAATCCGTACATAGGAAACATAAGTCATTTGTTGGTGCCAACATTCCCTACGATTCATTTGCCAAACAGTATTTTACGGGTTTATCCAGAGCGGGGCGATTTTACCGGTGATTTACTAAACGGTTTGCCATTGGTTGTGACTAGTCACCGCGGAAGTTCTGCTTTTAATATGAGTCCGTTTCAGGGAAAAGAAAGTGAACTTAAACCAGTTATTCAGTACAGTTACGATCAGGAAAAACTGACGCCATATTCGTATTCTGTTTATCTGGATGAGCAGCAAACTGATGTTTCATTTGGATTGTCGCATCAGTCGGCTATGTATAAAATTGGTTTTGAAAAAAATCAGGATGCATTTCTTATTCTGAATTCGAAAAGCGGAATGCTGAAATGGAATGGAAAAGCTGTTTCCGGTTTTCAGAAAATTGGGAATAATACCCGTGTATACATATATCTGGTTCCTAAAGAATTGCCCGCAGAAGTTTCAGTTCTCAACAAAAAGCTTCTGGAAACCGGAAATACTACCGAAGGACGAAATGCCTGTTTGGTTTTGAAATATTTAAAAGGGACTAAGTCCTTGCGAATTTGTTATGGGGTTTCATTTATCAGTGAAGATCAGGCTCAAAAGAACATGGAGCGGGAAGTACAGGGTAAAAGCATTGAAACGTTACAATCATCTGCACGTCAGATCTGGAATGATGAGTTGGGTAAAATAAATGTTAAAGGTGGTAGCAATGATGAAAAAACTGTTTTTTATAGTTCGTTTTACCGAACTTTTGAGCGGCCGGTCTGTATTTCTGAAGATGGTCGTTATTATAGTGCTTTTGACGGTACGGTACATAACGATAACGGAATTCCATTTTTTACTGACGATTGGATATGGGATGCCTATCGTGCACACCATCCTTTGAGGGTGCTGGTTGATCCCCAAAAAGAAGAGTATATTTTACATTCATTTACCGAAATGGCGGCACAGATGGATCACAACTGGTGGCCTACTTTTCCTGAAGTCACTGGTGATAGCCGCCGAATGAATTCCAACCATGGCGTAGCTTCGGTTATTGATGCTTACCGTAAGGGTCTTCGTGGTTTTGATCTCGAAAAAGCTTATGAGTATTGTAAAGGTGCCATTACTGAAAAAACGCTTGCTCCCTGGTCGGGAATGCCTGCCGGAAAACTAGATCAGTTTTACAGGGATCATGGATATATCCCGGCATTGAAAGATGGAGAAAAGGAAACTATCCCTGAGGTTAATTCGTTTGAACGTCGCCAGCCGGTGGCGGTAACACTAGGAACTTCTTACGACGAATGGTGTCTGGCGCAAATTGCCAAAGAACTGGGTAAAACCGTTGATTACAAGTATTTCATGAAATGTTCTTTCAATTACCGCAATTTGTTCAATCCTGAAACCAGCTTTTTCCATCCAAAAGACAGCGATGGAAAATTTATTGAACCTTTTAATTATGTGTTTTCAGGAGGTTTAGGAGCCCGTGGATCATACGGTGAAAACAATGCGTGGATTTACCGATGGGATGTTCAGCATAACATTGCTGATTTGATCAGTCTGATGGGAGGAAATGAATATTTTATCAAAAATCTGGATGCTATGTTTTCTCAGCCATTGGGTAAAGGTAAATACGCATTTTACGCACAGTTACCTGACCAGACCGGTAATGTTGGACAATTTTCGATGTCGAATGAACCGGCATTTCACATTCCATATTTATACAATTATGCCGGAGAACCCTGGAAAACTCAAAAACGAATCCGAAAATTGCTTCACGAATGGTTTCGCAACGATTTGATGGGCGTTCCAGGTGATGAAGATGGCGGCGGAATGACTTCGTTTGTGGTTTTTTCCTACATGGGATTTTATCCGGTAACTCCGGGAATGCCTGTTTACAACATCGGAAGTCCGGTATTTGACGATGTGAAAGTTGATTTGGGAAATGGCAAATTCTTTGAAGTGAAAGCGATTGATAATTCAGTTGAAAATAAATACATACAATCGGCTACACTGAATGGTAAAGTGTGGAACAAACCCTGGTTCAATCATTCCGATTTGATTTCTGGAGGGAAACTGGTGTTGAAAATGGGGCCAAAAGCAAACAAAAACTGGGGTAGTTTGGTGGATGATGCGCCACCTTCGGCTGAGAAGATATAACAATATTCAGGATATGAAAACAATAAAAAAATTTTATCATAACAAAATTGCGGTATATGCTATGTTTAGTTTATACCTGTTTTTTTCGTTTGGCTGTACAGATAAAGGATCAAAAATTTCCACAAGTAAGAGCACTCAGAAAAAAATTGTAAACATCATCAATTTTGTTCGTTTACTAGAGCCTAGAGATAGTGCAATTACAGAGGATGTTCTTTATCAAACGGTTGTAAAGCAGATTGAGATAATGAAAAAATATAATCTTGGTGGTACTTTTTTGTTGCAATATGATGCTTTGCTTGATCCTCGCTACCAAAAGTTATTAAAGGGTCTTCCGACCGATTCCTTCGAGATTGGTGCGTGGTGGGAAATACCACAACCGCTGGTTGAAAATTCAGGAATAGTATGGCGTGGGCGTTATCCATGGGACTGGCATGCTGATGTTGGGTTCTCTACAGGTTATACTCCCGAAGAGCGGGAAAAACTTGTTGATGTATACATGAAAGATTTCAAAAGAATATTTGGGCATTATCCTAAATCGGCTGGTTCCTGGTTTATTGATGCCCACACATTGAATTATATGTATCAAAAATATGGGATTGTTGCTTCTTGTAATTGTAAGGACCAGCTTGGCACTGACGGATATACGTTGTGGGGCGGATACTGGAATCAGGCCTATTACCCCAGTTTAAAAAATGCTTATATGCCGGCACAGCATGAAGAGAACCAAATTCCGGTTCCTATTTTCAGGATGCTGGGAAGTGACCCTATTCGTCAATACAGTAAAGGTATAGGAACAGGACATCAGGGGGTTATTACCCTTGAGCCGGTTTATTTACCGGCAGGAGGTGATTCGGCATGGGTGAACTGGTATTTTAAAGAGTTTACAGAAGGACAGGCAATGGAATATGCTTATGTTCAGGCTGGTCAGGAAAATTCATTTACCTGGGCCGCAATGGCAAAAGGATTTGAAATACAAATGCCTCTGATTGCCAGGTTGCGTGATGAAAAGAAATTAAAAGTTGAAACATTAGCCGAATCAGGAGAATGGTTTAAGAAGCATTATAAAATTACTCCGGCAACTTCTGTAACTGTGAATGAGGATTTGAAAGGGAGCGACTGTAAAACTGTTTGGTTTAACAGTAGGTTTTATCGGGCAAATATTTTGTGGGAAAATGGCACATTATGTTTTCGTGATATTCATATGTTTAATGAAAACCTTTCTTCGAATTATCTTATGAAAAAAGCGACCTCCAATGAATGCACATTTTTTACTCTTCCGATTGTTGATGGATACCGATGGAGCTCATTAGAAAAAATCGCTGGACTTCGGCTTAAGGCTTTAAAAAATGGAAAAGAAATATTGCTTGAAGGAGGAGATCCGGCTATAACGAATTCTATTCCTGGTACTTTGCATATTTCCTGGCCTTTGGTATCGTTTGACGGGACTCTTATTCTTGACCTGGATGAACAACAAATAAAGATGAAGGTTGAAGGTAAAGACTCGGTTGACTGGTTTTTTGATTTGACAACTAAAGACGATGCCGTCCTGCCTTTTCAAAAGATAAGTTCTACGCAGGTTGATTGTATATTTGAAGGAATGGGTTATTCGATTACCACAGAAAAAGGCATATTCTCAAAACCAGCTAAAAATGTGATTTTTAGAATTACACCTCAGAAAAATAGTTTAATATTAAAATTTGAGTCCACTCCTAAAAGTCGGATAAGTAAATAGATATAAATTTTCGTTAATATGTTTTTTTATATTATGCAATATTCAATTGTTAAGCGATAAGCTATATGTTATTTTTATTGTTTTAATTCTTAGCAGGTAGTAATATATAATGTTTAAAAACAGCGAATAATAGTACCTTTATTCTTATTTAAGGAAGCTGATGGACTGGAAATCTAACATTGAAATGGTATCTTTCTATTTTGAAAATGCTATTTTTTATGATAAATTTAATCAATTTTTAAAATAACTGCTTTTCATAGTGGACTCAAATTTATATATTTGGAATGAAAAAAGTTTTAATACTTGTTTTTAGTTTGTTGCTGATATCAGGTGTTTATACTGGATGTAGCTTTCAATCAAGCTCCAAAGAGGTATATCAAAATCCTGTATTACCAGGTGATAACCCAAATCCTTCAGTAATAAAAATAGGAGACAGTTATTATGCTTCGGCTACCAGTAATGAATGGTCTCCATTATTTCCTGTTTATAAATCAGATGATTTACTACATTGGAAGCTTATATCCTATGTTTTCCCTGGAGGAGCACCAGAATGGGCACAGAATAATTTTTGGGCACCCGAACTTTCCTATGACAAAAAGCAGAAAAAATTATACGTTTATTATACCGGACGCGATAAAATAACTAACAAAATTACAATAGCAGTAGCCAGTGCAGATACCCCTGAAGGTCCCTTTTTTGATCAAGGACCATTAATATTTAATGATAGTGAAACCATTGATGCATTTGAGATCAGGGACAAAAAAGGTGGCTTATTTCTGATTTGGAAAGAAGTATATTCTTTCGGTAAACCAGCAATCATTTATGCTCAAGCTATATCCGAAAATCGCCGGAAAGTATTCGGGACAAAGCATGAGCTTATTCGAAATGACAAAAAATGGGAAGAACACGTTGTTGAAGGTCCAAGTATCTTTAGACGTAATGATTATTTTTATTTGTTATATTCGGCCGGTAATTGTTGCGATAAAACCTGTGACTATAAAATTGGTATTGCACGGTCCAAAAGCCTGTTTGGTCCATGGGAAAAGGATTTAGCTAATCCAATTTTAAAAGATAATGATGTCTGGAAATGCCCGGGAACAGGTAATGTTGTTAAAAAAGATAATTCCTATTATTTGCTTTTTCATGCTTATAGGATTGATGGAGGCGATTATATTGGCAGAGAGGGACTTTTAGAAAAAATGTACTGGACTGAAGATAACTGGCCTTATTTTAGACGAGAAAACATCATTAATCAGGTGAATAATAAAATTGATTATTTCGATGACTTTTCCAAAGCATTAGCTCCATGCTGGCAGTGGAGAGCAACCCAAAAACTTAGCTATGCAACCGGAGAAAATGGATTGATGTTGGCTGCTTCGGTTGAAAATGATTTACTTGGAAGCATATTGGCACAACCTATAAAATCGAAGAATTTTGAGATCATTGCAACAGTTGATTTATGCATGACAGGTGAAGGAGTCAATGGAGGTATTGTACTAATAGGTGCAACCAATAACAGGTTTGGTGCCCCAATGGCAGGTATTGGCATCACTGTGGATCATAATCTGATTGAAGTTTGGTTAACATCAGACAAGGAGACAAGTGTGTATGAGGCGGTACCTTCTCAGAATTATGGTGATTTAATTAAGCTAAAAATGAAAGTTGCAAATGGAGATCTTTTACAATTTTCAGTTTCTGGTGGAGACAATTGGGATATAGTTGTTGATTCTATTGACGCTTCAAACTTTGTGCCATGGGGAATGGGATTTAGGTGGGGGCTTGTTTCAAAGGGTATAACAAATGAGTTTGTCAATATTAAAAATGTACAACTTATAAATCAATAAAAGCTATTTATACTCAGACTAAACATTCCAATTTTCATTATTTCAATTATTATTTATCCAAATTGATTCCATAGGATAAACCTTCAGGCTTTTGATTTCAATTCTGTTGCCGAAGAATTTAAAACCATTTTTATTTTTCAAATCTGTTTTACGTTCAATCATGTATGAGAATGCCCCTCCATCAACAAATACTTCAACCGAAGTTTTATCAATAATAATATCAGCACTTATTTCCATACTTGTCCGGTCTTCAGGAGAATAAAATAATCCGTTTATTTGATTAAAGTTCATGTCGTATTTAAATATTGTTTGGCCATTCAAATTAAGTCCGGCATCGGTTGAATGCGATAATTTAATAATTGTCTTAATACGAATACTACCAGTATCATTGAATTGCTGCATGACTTCTGATGCTTTATTTGCATCAAGTCCGTTCCATGAATATTCTTTTTTTTGGAGCATATCAACTTCTTTTACAGGAATATTAAACATTCTAATGCCGTCTTTTGTAGTCTTTAGAGTTAACTTGGTTGGTAACGACATTATTCCATTAAAAGGCATTCCCGGTTGCTGAATTCGACCCCAGCCAATCTGGATACGCCTGCCATCGGAGACCGGAATATTCCCAAATGTTTGAGCGGCATAGAGGTCCCCATTCCCATAGTAGTATTTCCCCGCTTCAGGAGTATAGATTTTCCCATCGAACTTTCCAATCATGTAAGTACCGGAAGCTCCGTACATGACCCATTTGGTGTTATTTTTATTTCCGTCAACCGGCAATTCAAAAAATTGGGGACATTCAAAGAATCCGGTTATGTGACTTTCATACTTCCATTCTTTTAGATTCTCTGATGTGTAAATTGAGTTTCCATCGCGTTCGTATAAAACCATAACCCAATTTTTAGTGGGTTGATACCAAAATACACTTGGATCACGTAGATCTTTAGTGTTCCATTTAGTTTTGGAATCAATAACAGGATTGCCTTCATATTTGGTAAAAGTACGCCCCTTATCAAGGCTATAAGCAATACATTGCCTTTCATTGTTGGGACTGTCTACAGTATAGATAGCAACCATTGGTATAATATTCTTTTTCCCAAAACCTGAAGTGTTGTTATAATCAATAACTGCTGAGCCCGAAAAAATTGAGCCCAAATTGTCAGGAAACATAACATCAGACAATTCTTTCCAATGAATGAGGTCTTTACTTATAGCGTGTCCCCAGCTCATATTTTTCCATTCGCGTTCAAACGGATTGTGTTGATAAAATAAGTGATATTCTCCGTCATAGTATACCATCCCGTTTGGATCATTTATCCAACCTCTACGGGTAGTAAAATGAATCTGCGGACGATTGCGTTCTTTATACAAACTATTCTGTCCGGTTATAATATCATCCTGATAAATTTGCTTTAATCCATCCGGATTGCCTGTATAGCTAATTTTAAATACTTTGCCTTTGTATTTTGTGACATCATAAAATACCCAATAATCCGGTTTAGAGGGAGCCAATCGGATAACAATGTTTAATTTAGCTTCCCTTTCCACTTGAAGACTCATTTTTTCGCGATTCACTTCTTGCGAAACCGGGAAATTGATATACTTTTTTGAAATTGTAATTGACAAATCATGAATCGTCGACTGACCGTTTGTTTGGCCTGAAGCGCTAAAAAATGAGGCAATTCCCAATATTAAAATTGCTATAAAATTTTTAGTTGTGTTCATATATTTATGTTTTTTTATGTGTTTATTCTCTAGGTCAATTGCCTGTTTTAGTTTGGTTGTATAAGAATTTATTCAGAATTTTGATGTTGCCAAATACCTTTTAATTCTAGAATATATATATATTGAAAATTCTACTCCAAAACACATAAATGGGTTATATATTATTTTTAACTTGTAAACTATAGTAATATATATAATGTTTAAAAAATATAAAAAATATAGAGCATTTATTTTTATTTATGTAATATGATAGACTTTAAATTGAATGTTTTTTTAAAGGAACTTATAACCTAAAATTGAGTGGATAACTTTCTATTTTTGTCAATGCTATGTTTTAAAATAAATTCAATCAGTTTTCAAAAATCTACTCTTCATAGTGGGCTTATAGTTGAAATTTAAATAGATTTGTTAATTTCGCTTATGACTTTCTTAGATTGAACTCATTCTTTATT
>Ga0172377_10005533_pt1 | contig 12992 bp, 7 predicted proteins | sample Pumphouse3metaG_FD_119749 | JGI IMG/M metagenome (GOLD analysis project Ga0172377, IMG submission 119749) | Leachate microbial communities from a municipal landfill in Southern Ontario, Canada - Pumphouse #3 metaG | ecosystem: Engineered > Solid waste > Landfill > Unclassified | place: Canada... | reverse complement strand
TATTTGCCATTTCCTTCATTCGACGCATGTATTCACTTTGCGTTATTAATAACGGAGCGGAATTCTCGCCCAAAGCCTGAGTAGAAACATGAAATTCAACCTTTTCAAGCTTTGGCATTTGACTCTTGAAAGCCGAAGAAACCTCTTCATCTTTTGCGGTTTCAAGCGTATTACTCTTTTTATCTTCTTTGACAATAAGATTATCAATAACATCACCATCGACACGAGTGAAACTTGATTTTTCAAACTTTTGTTCCAACATGCTAACCAATGCGATATCCAACTGACCATTCATCAATAATACGCTATATCCCTTATCTATAGCAGCCTGAATATGACTATATTGCTCATCTTTGTTTGAAGCATACAGATAAATCAGATTGCCATCTTTGTCGGTTTGGTTATCTTTAATTAAGGTTTTGTATTCATCATATGTAAAATACTTGCCTTCAGTATCAGTAAACAATGCAAAAGTCTGAGCTTTCTCATAAAAATCTTCTTGAGTAAGCATACCATAATTAATGAAAATCTTCAAGTCATTCCATTTCTTTTCATATTCAGTACGCTCAGTCTTGAATATGGATTGCAAACGGTCTGATACCTTCTTTGTAATATAGGAAGAAATCTTCTTCACATTGGAATCGCTTTGAAGGTAAGAACGTGATACATTTAATGGAATATCTGGGGAATCAATTACTCCATGAAGTAAGGTTAGAAAATCAGGCACGATTCCCTCTACGGAATCCGTCACATAAACCTTATTACAATACAATTGAATCTTATTTTTTGTCAATTCGATATTGCTCTTAACTTTCGGAAAATACAAGATACCAGTGAGGTGGAACGGATAATCAACATTCAAATGTATCCAGAACAGTGGTTCATCAGACATCGGATATAACTTTTTATAAAAGTCTTTATAATCCTCATCCTTTAATTCACTAGGCTTACGAGTCCACAATGGCGTGGCATCATTAATAATATTATCTTCGGCCGTATCAACTTGTTTGTTATCTTTCCACTCTTTCTTTTTACCAAAAGCAATAGGAATTGGGAGAAAGCTACAATATTTTTTCAATAATGAAGTAATCTTTGTCTCTTCAAGAAAGGTTTTACAATCATCATCGATATAAAGTACGATGTCCGTACCACGGTCAGCTTTATCACTATCTTCTATAGTAAACTCAGGACTACCATCGCAGGACCATTTAACAGCTTTAGCACCTTCTTTATAAGATTTTGAAATGATTTCAACCTTTTTGGAAACCATAAATGCAGAATAAAAACCAAGCCCAAAATGTCCAATAATGGCATTGGCATCATTTTTATACTTTTCAAGGAATTCATTGGCTCCTGAAAATGCAATTTGATTAATATATTTATCTATCTCCTCGGGCGTAAGTCCAATACCGCGATCACTGATAGTCAAAGTCTCTTTGTCTAATTTGACACGAACGGTCAAATCTCCTAATTCACCTTTGAAATCACCTATAGAAGCATATGTTTTGAGCTTTTGAGTAGCATCTATAGCGTTAGAAATTATTTCACGCAGGAAAATTTCATTATCACTGTATAAAAACTTTTTAATGACGGGGAATATATTTTCAGTTGTAACCCCAATATTACCTTTTTTCATGATTTTAATAATAATAATTAATATTTTATTTCTTGATAGGAACTGACAAAAAAAATGCCAGACCAGACTGTCTGACATTTTGTCGTATATTACCTTTTGAATAATAACTATAATTGTTATTTCTTCGTTGGCTTAATTGGCTCGATTTTCAATACATTTTCCTCTTTGTTTAAAGTTACCTGAATCGTATCACCTTCTTTGACTTCGGAAGAAATAATTAAAGTGGAAATACCATCTTCCAAATAAGTTTGAATAGCACGCTTTAATGGCCGGGCTCCAAACTGTACATCGTAACCTTTCTTTGCGATAAATTTTTTAGAATCTTCATCTACAATCAATTTATAGCCAAGTCCTTCTATACGCTCATAAACACCTTCCAATTCAAGATCGACAATCTTTAGAATCGCATCTTCAGTTAATTGGTCAAATGTTATAATCTCATCCACACGATTCAAGAACTCAGGAGAAAAAGTTTTGTTGAGTGCCTTCATTATAACACTTCGCGAGAATTCTTTTCTCCCGCGCTCCTCTACAATAAAGCCAACACCTTGTCCAAAATCTTTTAACTGACGAGTTCCAATATTCGACGTCATAATAATAATGGTATTCTTGAAATCTACAATTCTGCCATTACTGTCAGTCAAACGGCCATCATCCATCACTTGTAGCAAAATATTAAATACATCCTGATTGGCTTTCTCTATTTCATCTAAGAGCACAATGGAATATGGTTTGCGACGAACTTTTTCTGTTAGTTGTCCACCTTCTTCGTAGCCAACATAACCCGGAGGTGCTCCTACGAGACGTGATACAGAATATTTTTCCATATATTCACTCATATCAATTCGAATAAGTGCATCACTGGAACCGAACATATATTGGGCTAATTTTTTGGCCAGATAAGTTTTTCCTACACCTGTAGGACCCAAAAACATAAATGATCCAATAGGTCTATTCGGATCTTTCAAACCGATACGGCTACGGATAATCGCCTTAACTAGCTTATCTATAGCATCATCTTGCGCAATAACTTTTGATTGAAGATCTGATTTCATCTTAGATAATCTTACACCTTCGGCCTGAGCAATGCGTTGAACAGGAATTCCCGACATCATCGAAACTACATCTGCAATATCGTTTTCATCAACAGTCTGACGATTCTCTTTCAGTGATGCTTCCCAATTAACTTTCATATCTTCTAATACAGAAGATTGCTCTTTTTCTTTATCCCGATAGCTTGCTGCCAATTCGAAATTTTGAGACTTTACAGCCTCTGTCTTCTGCTTTTGTGTTTCTTCTATAAGCTTTTCTTGCACCTCAATATCCTTGGGCACGCTGATATTATCCAAATGTACGCGAGAACCTGCTTCATCTAATGCATCAATCGCCTTATCCGGAAAATTATGATCAGTAATAAAACGATCGGTAAGCTTAACACATGCCTCAAGTGCTGCATCGGAATAATTCACGTTATGATGATCTTCATATTTGTCTTTGATATTGCGCAAAATTTGAAGCGTTTCTTCCGCATTGGTAGGATCTACTAATACTTTTTGGAAACGACGCTCAAGTGCACCATCTTTTTCTATATTCTCACGATACTCCTTAAGAGTTGTTGCACCGATACATTGTATTTCACCTCTTGCTAATGCTGGCTTTAAAATATTAGCAGCATCCATTGAACCTTGAGCAGAACCGGCACCGACAATTGTATGTATCTCATCAATAAATAAGATTACATTAGGGTTCCGTTTCACCTCAGTAATCATTGTACGGATACGCTCCTCAAACTGTCCACGATATTTAGTCCCTGCTACTACAGCAGGCATATCAAGAGCAACAACTCGTTTGTCAAACAAAATGCGAGAAACTTTCTTCTGTATAATTCTTAGAGCAAGTCCTTCAACTATAGCCGATTTGCCAACTCCGGGTTCACCAATAAGGATTGGATTATTTTTCTTTCGGCGACTAAGAATCTGTGCCAACCGTTTAATCTCTTTTTCACGACCTACAACAGGATCAAGCTCACCTTTTATGGCAGCTTTTGTTATATCCGTTCCAAAATTATCAAGAAATGGTGTATCATTTGTTGTTTTCCCATAAGCAACTTGAGACTGGCGATTACCTTGACTCTTTCCTTCCACATATAATGGATTAGAATCGTCGTCGTCGTCATCGTCGTCATCATCATCATTTTCGTCATCTTCGGTAAAACTCATTCCGAAGTCTTCACTTTCTTTATATATTAATTGATCCATTACATCAGAATAATAGACATCATTTAATTCAAGAATTGTGGCAGCCTCATTATGATCTTCTTTCAAAATAGCGAGCAACACATGCTCTGTGTCGACTACTTTCGTTTTCATACGATGTGCTTCATAAGCACCCAATTTTAATATCCTCTCTGTAACATCAGACATAGGAATGATGGCATCCGGAGCTAGGTGCTCATTTGTACCGCTCTGTATTAAATCCTTCTCTATTTGAGATTTCATCTTAGCAAAATTTACGTCAAGCAAATGTAATGCTTCAACTGCACGACCTTCACCGTCACGAAGTATTCCTAAAAGCAAATGCCCGGGACTTATATATGAATTCCTTAGGCGATTAGCTTCTTCTTTACTATAGATAATTATATCTGAAACTCTTTGTGAAAATTGGTTATCCATACAATACCTTTCTTATATATAGTTTATCATCTTGCAAATATAGGGTATAATTTAGATTTAGCCCTCTTTTTTACACTTTTTATCAAACACAAATACCATGCCATAATATATCTTAAATAAAAGTTGATTAAAAACAAACAGTAGAAGTGATTGTAAATATGTAGAAACAATACAACAGCAAAGAAAGTTTTTCAATAAAAGCTTTTGTATGTAGTGAAAAAGTAGTAATTTAGCATGGTTTTTCATAAACCATACAATTAATGATAAATTATAAACTTTATGCTTGAACAAGACAAAATTATAAAGGTAAACATTGAGGAGGAAATGAAGTCATCGTATATTGACTACTCTATGTCAGTCATCGTATCGCGTGCCCTTCCCGACGTAAGAGATGGTTTTAAACCTGTCCATCGAAGAATTTTATTTGGAATGATGGAACTAGGAAACACCTCTGACAAACCTTATAAGAAATCAGCCAGAATAGTAGGAGAGGTACTTGGTAAATATCACCCTCACGGCGATTCATCAGTTTATTATGCCATGGTACGTATGGCTCAAAAATGGGCTATGAGATACCCATTGGTCGATGGACAAGGGAATTTCGGTTCAGTTGATGGAGATAGTCCGGCAGCTATGCGTTATACCGAAGCTCGTTTGAACAAAATGGGTGAGGCAATGATGGAAGATCTTTACAAAGATACAGTCGACTTCGATATGAACTTCGATAACACATTGCCTGAACCTAAGGTTATGCCAACACGTATACCTAATTTATTAGTAAACGGCTCATCAGGTATTGCCGTAGGTATGGCAACTAATATGCCGACCCACAATCTTGTCGAAGTCATCAATGCATGCGAATCATATCTCGATAATCCTGACATCACAATAGAAGAATTGATGCAATATGTCAAAGCTCCTGATTTTCCTACAGGTGGATATATTTACGGCATGAGCGGCGTTCGTGAAGCCTATTTAACAGGACATGGCCGAGTTGTTATTAGAGGTAGGGCCGAAATTGAAACGGGTGGTACACACGATAAAATCATCATTAGCGAAATTCCATATAATGTCAATAAGGCAGAACTGATAAAGACCATAGCCGACTTGGTTACGGACAAAAGGCTGGACGGCATTTCAAATATTAATGATGAATCGGATCGTCAAGGTATGCGCATCGTTGTTGACATCAAACGTGACGCAAATGCCAATGTCGTTCTAAATAAGCTCTATAAGATGACTGCTTTACAATCATCATTTGGAGTAAATAATGTTGCATTAGTTCATGGGCGCCCAATGACTCTTAATCTGAGAGATTTGATTAAGAATTTCGTAGAACATCGTCATGAAGTCGTAATAAGAAGAACTAAATTTGACCTCAAAAAAGCAAAGGAACGTGCACATATTCTCGAAGGCTTAATCATTGCTAGTGATAATATTGATGAAGTCGTTCATATTATACGCGCAGCAAAAACGCCGATAGATGCGATTAACGGTTTGATAGAAAGATTCAAACTTTCCGAGATTCAAGCAAAAGCAATTGTCGATATGCGCTTACGTCAATTGACTGGACTTGCACAGGACCAACTTCATGAAGAATATGAAAATATAGAAAAACAAATAACTTATTTGGAAAGTATTCTATCTGATGAAAATATCTGTAAAAAAGTAATAAAGGATGAATTGCAGGAAGTAAAAGACAAATTTGGCGATGCGCGTCGTTCGGAAATTGTTTACTCTTCAGAGGAACTTAATCCAGAAGATTTCTACGCAGATGATCAGATGATTATCACAATTTCACACTTAGGCTATATTAAACGTACGCCTCTGGTTGATTTTCACACACAAAATAGAGGTGGCGTAGGTTCTATGGGCTCAGAAACACGTAATGAAGATTTTGTTGAACATATCTACCCAGCCACTATGCACAACACAATGATGTTCTTCACCCAATTGGGCAAATGTTATTGGCTAAAAGTTTATGAAATTCCTGAAGGAACAAAAACATCAAAGGGTCGTGCTATTCAAAATCTTTTAAATATTGAATCTGGAGATGTTGTTACAGCATATTTGCGTGTAAAGGACTTGGCTGATGAGGATTTTATAAAATCTCATTATGTTTTATTCTGCACAAAGAAAGGTATCATAAAAAAAACCATTTTAGAGCAATATTCACGTCCACGCGTTAATGGTGTTAACGCAATAAATCTTAACGACGAGGATAAAGTTATTGAAGTCCGCATGACAAATGGTAATAATGAAATAATTATAGCTAACCGTAATGGTCATGCTATCCGTTTTCATGAAGCTAAAGTCAGAGTCATGGGACGTAACGCTACTGGGGTAAGAGGAATCAGATTAGATAAAGATGGAGAAGATGAAGTCATAGGCATGATTTGTATAAAGGACCTCACTTCAGAATCAATCCTTGTCGTTTCCGAGCAGGGATATGGTAAAAAGTCAGGAATAGACTCTTATCGCATGACAAATCGTGGCGGTAAAGGTGTTAAGACTTTAAATATCACAGAAAAAACCGGTAAACTTATTTCTATAAAGACAGTAACAGATGATAATGATTTAATGATTATCAACAAATCAGGAATAACAATCCGTATAAAGGTATCAGACTTCCGTATTATGGGACGTGCCACACAAGGCGTACATATTATCAATCTTGATAAACGCAATGACCAGATAGGTTCAGTTTGTAAAGTTATGTCAGAAAGTCCTGATGATGAGATTATAGATATTGACGAAAAAGAAGGTTCTCTTATTGATTCTTCCGAAGAAGGAATACCTGTTGATGACAAACAAGATGCAGATGCCATAACAGATATCTTAGACGACGACACGGACGAATAAATTAACAAATAGATAATATCATTAACTAATTAACTTACAGTAATCATGAAAAGAGTTTTTTTCTCATTAATTTTATCGATGGTTATCGGGTTAGCATTCGCTCAAGAAAAGAATGTCAAAGAAGCTGAATCGATAGTTGACGGCACAAAACCTGATTTCGCTAGTGCAGAAAAGCTAATTGATGCGGCCCTAACTAACCCGGAAACCAAAAATGATCCAAAAACTTGGAATACAGCAGCATATGTCCAATCGAGGATCGATGAAGAAGAAATGAAGAATGCTTATCTCAAAAAGCCTTATGACACACTTAAGGTATATAATAGCATTCTTAAAATGTATGAATATTATGTGAAATGCGATGAATTGGCGCAGATTCCTAATGCAAAGGGGAAAATTAAAAATAAATTCAGAAAATCCAATGCACAAAGGATGATGACAGAACGTCCTAATTTGATTAATGGGGGCATCCAATATTTCAACATGAACAAGAGCGATGAAGCTTTGAAATTCTTCGGAACTTATGTGGAATCTGCTTCATATCCGATGTTAGCAGATAAGAACATCGCAAAGAATGACACCCTTTTACCTCAAATAGCATATTATGCAGCTTTAGCAGCAAACAATACGAAAAATAAAGATGCAGTTATCAAATATGCGCCAATAGCAATTCAGGACAAAGCAAACGGCAAATTTGCTATGCAGTTATTGGCTGATGCTTATAAGAGCAAGGGTGATACTTTAAAATGGATTAAAACATTGGAAGAAGGAATAATTAAATTTCCAGACAATGACTATTATTTTGCCAATTTAATCGATCACTTCAACTCCAAAAACCAACCAGAAAAGGCCATGGAGTTTGCTGACAATATGCTACAAAAAGATCCCAATAATAAATTATACCTTTATGTTAAAGGATATCTTTATCATAACATGAAAAATTACGATAAAGCATTAGAATATTACCAGAAGGCTGTAGATATTGATCCTAAATATGCAGAAGCATATTCTAATATGGGATTAATTTACTTAATTAAGGCTCAAAACTTTGCTGATAAATCCACAACAGATATAAATGATCCTACTTATGCTCAGGCACAAAAAACTATTAAGGAATACTATGAGAAAGCAAAACCTTTTTATGAAAAGACAAGAGAATTAAAACCTGATCAAAAAGATTTATGGATACAAGGTCTATACAGAATATATTATAATTTGCATATGGGACCACAATTTGAGGAAATTGATAAATTATTAAAGAATAAATAATTTAGTTTCAATTTACTTTATAAATAGAAAAAGAGAGATCATGATTTTTATGATCTCTCTTTTTCTATTTATAAAGTAAATAACATAAGATACTTCTTTTCAAGAGTTATATAAGAAAAATAGATCTTTATATTAAACATAATACTGATTATGAACATTTTTTCTGATTCTTTTATAACTAAAAAAATCAGTTAATCACAATCAACAATGTATCAGAATGAAATAGCATTTTATGGGCTATACTCGGATTAAACATTCTAGCTAAAAGATTATGTCTATAAGAAACTAAAGCAATTGCATCTATTTCGTTATTTTTAATATATTTCTCCAAACTTGATAAAAAATTATCATTCTTAACAACATCACAATGAATCTCTAATTCGGGATACTGTTTATGAAAATAATCCCTAATGCCATCAAGCTTAATAGAATTCCAGGTATCGTCAACATCTGCTAAATGTATCAAAGATACTGAAAAATCAAACGTTTTCCAAGAGTTAATGAAACTTTCGAAGGCTACTAAATCTCGTTGATTGAAATTAGTCAAAAAGGCGATATTTTTGACTTTACTAAATACATCAATCGATGTGTTTTCAGGAATAGCTACAACTGTAGTACGCGCTCGATCTATTACTTCAGCCGTAACACTACCTATTAAATCAATATCCTTTTGATCTTTTCCACGCGTCCCCATTACAATCAATCTTGGATGCAAATCTTTTGAATACTGCAAGATTTCCTCTTCAGGAACTCCTTCACGCAGAATACTAGTAAAAGTAACATAGGGAAGTTCTCCCGAACGAATTTTTGCTTTTAAATCATTTGTTATCTTATTTAAATTATCATGTGCTTTTTGAATAACAGTCCTATCCGTTTCTCTATCAGGTATTTGATAGTCAAAAATATTCCCAATCACATCTCCATTTTGAAATGATGATGTATAAATTGGTCTGTAGTAAACATGTAACAAAATGATTTCTGCATTTAATTCTTTCGCTATTTGAAAACCAAAATAGCAGGCCTTAAAAGAATAATCAGAAAAATCGATAGGAATTAAAACTTTATTTGTCGGGCTCTCTATTTGGGGCGTTGTCTCTTTAATAACACTATCCGAGAGCCAAGCAGGACTTTCTGTTATTTTAAGAGCTTTGGGTAAATCACACTCCTTAATTTTCACACGTACACCAGATGAAACAACAGGCTGAATCTGATTTACATTATGAATACAAGTCTCGATACCTTCATTTTCCAATACCGTTTTCAAGATTACAGCTTTGCTGTACGTCAATATAGCTAAAGTAACTAATTTATCTTCCATTTTAAACTAGATATTAATTAATACTTTGACACATTTATATCAACAATAAAAATGCTTAAAGCTAACTTATTAAATGGAGACCTTTTTCTCTTGACGTTGTTTTAGTTTTGCCTCCTCTAGAATATTTAAAGCCCGATCAAGAACGGTAGTATCATCTAGTATGACTAATCCACCATCTGGACCAGGCTCAACGTGTAATCCAACACTATTTCCTACTTTAAAATTTTGTCCACCGAAGAAATTTCGGACTGTTTCTACATTCAAATTAAGTTCATCGGCAATCCTGTGCATCGTACCAGCAGGTAATGAATCTTTAATTTTACGAAGCTCATTAAATGTTATTGTCCTCATGTCATTAAATTTAATGTTGTTATTATACTATAAATTTGTTCACGCTTTAAACTTAATAAAAAAAAAAGATAAAACAAATTATTTGCTTATCTTTTTCCCTATGTTTTATAAAATACTTTAAATGATTTATTTCTCTTTCAAATAACTTCTATTGATGAAGTTGGTACCCAACCAACTTTTCCATCTTCAAGACGTATTTCTTTCCAAGCTTTCATCGAATTATCTTTTATTTTTACTTCGTGCCCTTCATGAAGAATAAATAAGTCAGTACCACTTTCACTAGGTGTACTTCTAACCGTAATACTTGGATCCATAACAATAGCACTATCGTGACTCAATAATCTATCTTTCTCATTTGAAGCAAAAACGTTAGCAAAAACTGTTATTATAATAAAAAACAAGGCGGCAAAAAATCCGATTTTCTTTAAAAAAGTGCGCTTCGAAAAAACATAAAAATACAATGCTACAATAAATAAAAGGAAAAATAATATGCCAATTTTAGCCCATACGCCAACACTGAAACAATTTATTAAAGACTTTATCCATGATACAAAAAAAACATCAGGAATAGAGTCAACTTTATCCACTGTCTTTGAATGTGCGATGTCTAAATTAGCACGGATGTCACTATTCCCTGGTTCTAACAATAAAGCTCGTCTATAATTAAGGATAGCCTTTGCTATATTATTTAACTTATAATAGCTGTTTCCCAAATTATAATAAATATCTGCTGACTCACCTTTCTTTAATAAATTCTCATAAATTTGAATAGCAGATGCATAATCTTTTTTAATATACGCCGTGTCACCATCACTTTTTGTAAAATCAGAAATTTTTTCATTTGTGAAATTTCTTTTTACAGCTTCTTGTTGCACAGAATCAACTTTTTCCAGTACAGAATCATTATACAAAGTATCTTGAGCCATACCTGTTGCTGATATAAGTAGACTTAACGTAATAAGCAATATTTTTTTCATAATAATATTTAGTGTTTAATAGAACCTTCCATTTTACTTATAATATCAATAGCAGAAGAATATATTTTATCCATTGTCAATTTTTGGTCACTTGGCGCAAAGCGAGCAAATTCGCAGTTGCTCAAGTTATTAATAAACCCTTTAATTAATTCTTCACTAACTTTATAATCCTTAAGTTTTTCCTCAATGTTATCTTTCGACAATTGTGAAACAGGAATATTTAACTTATCACTTATATATCCCCAAAGAGTTTTCAATACCTCGTCATAAAACTCTTCTTCTTTTTTCTTTTCTAACAACGCGCTGGCAACTTTCATCCTTTTTTGAGCAACCTTACTAGCTTTTTTATTGCGTATTTTAGCAACATTTGTGTTCTCAATAGCTTGTTTCCTGTAAATGATGAAAAATATGATAAAGACTATTGTTGGCACAATAAAGAATAGCCAATATAAAATTGATCCGAAAAAGAACTGACCTCTAGGCTGAAGCTTTACGCTATTCAATTTTATATAACGGATATCATTACCTAACACTTTCAAATCTTCTTTGTTGTTATAATCAGCAATAACTTGAGCTGCATTTCCCGCACCTTGTTTCACTTGAATCTCATAATCTTTCGTTTTTAAAGTTTTATAAGAATTTGAGTGAATATCATAATAACTAAAAGTTACACCTGGAATTTTGAAAGTTCCCGCATATCTTGGAATAGCTAAATATTCTATAACTTTATTTCCAGTAAGACCTTGATTTGTTAATCTTACATTATATACATCCTTAGGATCATAGACTTCAAAATCTTTTGGAAAATCAATTTTAGGATCTGAAACAAGCTTTAAATTACCGGTTCCAGAAATAATTATTTTTACGGTAACTGCATCATTTGTCTTGTATTTCTCACCATTGATTGTTGATGTTATATTGAAAGTCCCTACTCCACCAGAATAATCTACGGGTTTTCCACTTGGCAAAGATTTTACATTTATAGTAATTTTGGGCGTTGATAATGATCTTTTAACTTCAACAACATTTGAACCACCATTAAAAAAAGCATCAAAAGGATCACTAGATTGTACTCTTTTGCCTATTGATACTTCAAAATGTGCTGGATTAATAAATAAATTCCCTGTTTGCTGAGGAGAAAGAACAAATTGTCTGTAAATTACAGAATAATAATTACGACCATGATAATGTTCCTGAGTCCATTTCGCATTGGTGGGCATCTCAATTTCTTGAGAATGAAAGCCCTTGAAATCAGGAAGCTTAACATTGTTTAATTGCAAATTAGGTTCTCTTGTATAAATTTTATACGTCAATACTAACGCTTCTTGCTCACGTACAGTTGTTTTGCTTGTTGTTCCAACAACAAATAAATCACTACTAGAAACCGAACTTGAAGAAGACGAAGCTCTATTTGAATTTCGAGAATTTCCACTACTTGATTGGTCAGGAGGTAAAACTTTAATACTTACAGCATTCGAAATTATTTTTTTCCCATTTGCCTCAATTGATGCACCGGATATAGAAAATCTTCCAGCCTTATTGCCTACTAATATATATGTAAAAGTAATGCTACTACTCGAAGATACATGACCGTTAATAATCTGTGTACTACTTTGTTCTGAACGACTAGGCCCCATTAAAACATCAAATCCATTAATAGACGGCGCACGAAAATTATTTACCTTCTGTGTAGTTATCGTATAAGATAATCGAAATTGTTCACCCTCTACTATTGAGCTAGGAGCAGATGCAATGAATGACACTCCATCAGCCATGGATTGTAGACATACCATGGAAAGAGCTATCAGCATGATCATCTGATTTTTCATATACTTATTCTGTTTATTAAAATCTAATATTCTATTTATTAATACTATCATAATTTAATATTACCAATTTTTATCAAGTTT
>Ga0172377_10005531_pt1 | contig 12995 bp, 7 predicted proteins | sample Pumphouse3metaG_FD_119749 | JGI IMG/M metagenome (GOLD analysis project Ga0172377, IMG submission 119749) | Leachate microbial communities from a municipal landfill in Southern Ontario, Canada - Pumphouse #3 metaG | ecosystem: Engineered > Solid waste > Landfill > Unclassified | place: Canada... | reverse complement strand
GAGCGAGAACAGAACCCATTTTTATTTTAAACACCGTCTGGCAAACGGAGAAATCCGGGATGTCGAAGTCCATTCGGGCCCCGTTGTCTATAATGGAAAAAAAGCGCTCTATTCCATCATCCACGATATTACCGACCGTATGCGTGCGGAACGGGAACTCGAATTGGAACGAAGCCGCCTCAACGTGCTCATCGAATCGATTCCCGATTTAATCTGGTTTAAAGACCCTGATGGATTCTATCTGCATTGCAATAGCCGTTTCGAGAACTTTTTCGGTGCAAAACAATCAGAAATTCTCGGTAAGACCGACTACGATTTCGTCGATAAGCCGCTAGCCGATTTTTTTCGCCGGAACGACCTCAAAGCGATTGAAGCCGGAAAACCGCGAATTAATGAAGAGAAAGTGACCTTTGCGCTTGATGGGCATCAGGAATACCTCGAAACCATCAAGACGGTAGTCAAAGATGAGAAGGGGACTTTGATCGGTGTTTTGGGTATAGGTAGGGATATCACTCTACGCAAAGCGCATGAAGAGAAAATGCAGCTATTTGCCAACATCTATTCGTCGACTCACGACGGAATCATCGTATGCGATGCGAATGAAAAGATTCTGGATGTTAACCCCGCATTTACCGAGATTGTCGGATATTCACGTTCTGAAGTCCTCGGACGGACTCCCCGATTCCTATCATCCGGGCGTCAGTCCAAAAAGTTTTATACCCAGATGTGGCAGCAGATAAAAAACGAAGGCTTTTGGAAAGGGGAAGTGTGGAACCGCAATAAAAACGGCGAGTTTTATGCGGTACAGATCAATATCTCCGTAATTAAAAATGCAGAAAGTGTCATCAGTCATTATGTCGGTATTTTCTCAGACATCACTTCGCTAAAAACCCATGAAGAGGCGCTCGATTATATGGCGCATTACGATGCCCTCACGTCGCTTCCTAACCGTACCCTTTTGGGGGATCGTCTGAGTATGGCAATCTCGCGGGCAAAACGAAAACGAAGCCTGATGGCGGTTTGTTTTATCGATTTGGACGGATTTAAACCGATCAATGATCTTTATGGGCATAAAGCGGGCGACAATGTTCTCATCAGTATCGCACAACGGCTCAAAGATGAGGTACGCGGAGATGATACCGTCGCACGGATAGGAGGGGACGAATTTGTCGTTTTGCTTAACGACCTTGACAGCATCCATAATCTGGAGGATATTCTCAACCGTTTTTTGGAATCGGTAAAATCGCCTTATATCATCGCACAAAACAGTGTGCAGGTCTCCGCCAGCATCGGTGTGGCTCTGACATCTTCGGGGGATATCGAAGCCGATATTTTATTACGCCGGGCCGATCAGGCGATGTATCTTGCCAAACAGATGGGACGGGATCAGTACCATATTTTCGATGTCGAACGCGATGAATCGATCAAAGAGCATCACGATATGCTCAAAGAGATGCAAAAAGGGCTTAATAACGGAGAATTTGAGCTGTATTATCAGCCGAAAGTCAATATGCTCAGCGGTGAAGTTTTTGCGGCGGAGGGGTTGATACGATGGAATCATCCCGAAAAAGGGCTCCTCTCCCCGGCGATTTTTTTGCCGGCGCTTAAAGGGCACCCTTTAGGAATAACGTTTGATTATTGGGCAATCAATCAGGCGATGGGGCAGTGTCTGCAATGGCACGAACAAGGATGCATGATTATGGTAAGCGTCAATATTACGGGAGAAACGCTGCTCAATCCCCATTTTATACAGGAACTGCGTCTTTTGGTAAGCAAGTTCCCTGATTTTAAACCGGAATATTTGACGTTCGAGGTATTGGAAACGGCAATGCTGGAAGATATAACGCATGCCAAATCGATTTTCAATCAATGTCTTGATATGGGGTTTAGACTCTCTTTGGACGATTTCGGAACGGGATATTCCTCTTTGACCTATCTGCGCCATTTTCCGATCCATAACGTCAAAATCGATCAATCGTTTGTCAAAGATATTTTGACGGAGGACGAAGACCTCTCTCTTGTTGAGAGTATTATCGGGTTGAGTAAAGTATTTCATAAAGCGGTGATTGCGGAAGGGGTCGAGAGCGAAGCAATCGGTTGTAAATTGATCGAGATGGGGTGTTTTTTTGCGCAGGGATATGCGATTGCAAGGCCGATGAAACGTGATGCAATATTACCGTGGATCAGGCAATATCAGCCGTTTGCATCCTGGAAAAAAGCGATTGTCGGGGTTTAAGACGATTTTTTGTGTTTGTACATCGCTTTGTCGGCAGCTTCGATCACATGGGGGATATCGGCTCCGCGGGTAAAAGAGGCGATTCCGTAAGCAAAACTGATTTTAAAAGAGTTTTTTTCGACTTTGAAATGGATTTTATCAAAATATTGGAGCAGTTTCGAAAGCTTTAAATCGATATCGCGTGAAGAGGTACCGGCATCGAATATAATGAGAAACTCGTCGCCTCCGTAGCGGACAACCCGTCCCCCCGTCTCTTTGAGTTTTAAGGCAATATGGATTAAAACTTTGTCACCGACGACGTGGCCGTACGTATCGTTAATCTCTTTGAATTTATTCAAATCGACCATGGCGATCGTGCCGCTTTCGCGCAATGTAATGTGATCGTGTTCTAATACGGTATCTTCAAACCATTTGCGGTTATAGCTTTTGGTGAGGCTGTCTTCGTAAACGAATTTTTGAAGTTCTTGAATCTCTTCTTGAAGTTTGCGTGTTTCGGATAAGACGGCTTGCAAAATTATCTTGTCCTGCGTTTCGATCGCTAAGATCGCCTGATCGGCGCAGTTAGAGAGGGTAATAATGTGACGGACGATTTTTTCGTCCAGCATTTCATTGGTCAACAGTTCATCCGGTTTCAGTTCGATATCGCGCAAATGGGCTTTTTCGGAGTAAAGTTTTCCGTAATAGGCCGGAAAAACGACTTTTATCCCTTTGATCGCTTCTTTGACTTCTCGGGTGATTTCAATATGTTCTTCGTGCAAATTTTTCATCTTTATCCGTTAGTGCTATGAACTGCCATTCATTGTCATATTCTAGCGCTATTTTTCGTTTCTATCGCTTAGCCCCTGATGAATTTTTTTTGCTAGTAATTTTTTAGAGGATGCATGCTTCTATTATTCCCTTTGTAAGCCACTGCTCCTCTGATAAACTATGAGTAAAAACAGTTTTTTCAAAAAATAAAATTAATTTATATTCCTTCAAGTTTGAAAATGCGATGATAAGGGCTCTAAAGGAGTTGCAATGGCTCTCAAGAATAAAATAACCGTACTTCGACGAACCGTCTTGTTGTTGATCGCCGTATCGATCGTGACGTTTGCCGTCCTCATTTCCGCCACAATGCAAATCCGTGAAACAATCCGTGCAAACGGATTGTCGCAAATGAATACGATTTTATCCCACAAAATGGAAAATATAGACACTTACGTAAAATGCAAATACATTGCCATAAATAATCTTATTCATCTGTTCAATTTCGCATCGCACGACCCTCATTTGTTTACGGAAGAGTTTTGGAAACATCCTTCTTTAGGTCTGAGAAATACCCTTTCCATTTTTGCCGATGAAAATGAGTTTTACGATATGTTTGTTATTAATTCGTCGGGCGATATCGTCTATACGGTTAAAAAAGAGAGTGACAACGGTACCAATTTGTTAAACGGACCGTATGCCGACAGTGAGCTGAGCCGTGTTTTCCGGGATGCTATGAAAGATCACGAAACCTATATCTCCGATTACAAATATTATTCCCCGAGCCATGATTACGCCGCATTTATGGCAAAGCCGATCATCAGCAACGGTAAAATTATCGGAGTATTGGCAGCGCAGATCGATAACAAATCAATTCAAAAGATTCTTAACGACTATTCCGAACTGGGGAATTCAGGAAACGTTTTTGCCGTTGTCATGAACGGGAACAAACTGATGAGCATGGCACCGATCCGCCATACATCGATCGACTCATACGACTTTCTGGATGTTCACCAAACCAAAATGTTAAACAATGCTTTTATGAAGACGTTCGGACAACAATATATCAAAAATGCTACGGGAAGAGATGTCGCGATAGCCTGGGGATACGAGCCGCAGTTGCATTGGAAGATAGCGGTCAGCATTAATGAATCCGAATTACTGGATGAATGGTATAAACAAACCGTTTCGCTGGGCGTATTGTTCGTCATGGGGGTGGTCGTCGTCATTATGCTGGTGGTTGCGGGCTTTCGGTCATTGTTCCGACCGATACAGGAACTGACCTATAATGCGGTCAAAATGTCGAACGGAGATTATAGGGTTCAGTTCAAAACGGAAAAATACGATTTGGAATGGCAGATTTTAATGGATGCTTTTAACCGGATGTCATCCGATATTTACGATAAACTGATGCAGCTTCGGGACCAAAATGCACTGCTGATCAGTCAAAAAAGCGAGATTGAAAAACTCAATCAGACATTGGAAGCTAAAATCGTACAAAAGTCCAAAAAACTGCAAGAATATATTAATATCGTCGATCAGCATGTGATCACGTCGCAAACCGATGCAAACGGGCTCATTATTTATGCATCAGTCGCCTTTTGCAAAATCAGCGGATATACGAAAGAAGAACTGATCGGTAAAAATCATCGAATCATACGCCATCCCGATATGCCGGATTCAGTTTTTAAAGAGATGTGGGAAACGATAACTGCCGGAAAAATATGGCGGGGAGAAATTAAGAACCTCAAATCCGACGGCGGCTATTATTGGGTAGATACGATGATCTCACCGAATATCGAAGAAGGTAAAATCGTCGGTTACACGGCGGTTCGACACGATATAACGTATCAGAAAATGGTAGAAGATCTGGCGATCACCGACGGATTGACAGGACTGTTCAATCGCCGTCATTATGCCCAAGTGATTCAAGAAGAGATGAATCGGGTCAATCGTCACAGCTATTCGATAGCCTTAATGATGCTCGACGTCGATAATTTCAAACTGTACAACGATACGTACGGGCACTCGGCCGGCGATACGATATTGATCAAAATCAGTGAAATACTCCGTTCGTATACATTGCGAAGCGGAGAATACGCTTTTAGGCTCGGAGGAGAGGAATTCGGCGTCCTTTTGAGCAACATGAGCCGAGACGAATATCATGCGCTGGCCAACCGGATATGTTCGGCGGTCGAAAATTTACATCTCCCGCATGCTCAAAACACGGCGGGAGAATACGTGACGGTCTCTATCGGGATCGCCGTATACGAGTCTCAAAGCGAGATGTCGTGCGAAGATATCTACAAAGAGGCCGATAAACAGCTCTACCTTGCCAAAGAAAACGGACGTAACTGCGTAATGATCGGCAAGTGAGGACTTTACGCCTGTAGGAGTACGGTGATATCGTCGGCAGAGATCGGTTTATAGTAATAGAACCCTTGTATGGAATCGACTTCATGCGTTTTTAGAAACGCTCTCTCTTCCGTGCTTTCGACCCCTTCGGCCAGAACGCTCATGCCTAACCCTTTTGCCAAAGCGATGATGGTTTTAACGATGGTCTGATTTTTCGGCTCATGGGTAATGTTTCGGATAAAAGAGATATCGATTTTGAGCTTGTCGATCGGAAGGTTTTTAAGGTAAGAGAGGGAGGAATACCCCGTTCCGAAGTCGTCTATAGAGATTTTAAACCCTTTACTTTTGATAATTTGCAGCATCGAAATCATTTTTTCGGGTTGTTCAAGGATGGAGCTTTCAGTAATTTCGAGCTCGATATAAGAGGGATTACAGCCGGTTTGACGAATGACGGTGTCGAGAGTATTCATGAAATTATGATGCATCAGTTGGCGTGCCGAGACGTTGATGGCCACGTGTCCGTGGAGAATCCCCTGATTGGCCCATGCGACTGCCGCTTTACACCCCTCATATAAGACGAATTCGCCGATCTCGACGATGAGCCCCGTCTCTTCGGCAATAGGGATGAATTGTCCCGGAGAGATTGCCCCTTGGGGGGTAAACCACCGGATTAATGCTTCAAGTCCGATGATTTTTTCCGTTTTCACATCGATTTGCGGTTGATAGTAGAGGCTTAATCCGTGGTTTTGGAGCGCTTTTTTGAGATTTGTCGTCAAAATCGTACGGCTAAGGGCATTTGCCGTAAGCTCATTTTGATAAAAACTGTAAGTGTTCTTCCCTTTGCGTTTGGCTTCGTACATGGCCGCATCGGCATTTTGGAGCAACTCTTCGCTTGTAGAAGCATCTGTGGGGTAGGCGGCGATACCGATACTGGCGGTAATATAGATTTCGACCTGATTGACGTAAAACGGCTGGTTCAGTCGATTGATCAGAGTCTGCAGATGCGATAAAAGTGTATCGGTATCATACGGGAGGATTGTGACGAATTCGTCTCCTCCCGTACGGACGATAAAGGTGTTTTCCGGCATGACCGACTGCAGAAGTCGGGTAAACTGAATGAGAATCTGATCTCCGAACCGATGTCCGTATGAGTCGTTGATAACCTTAAAACCGTCCAGGTCGAGGAAGATTAATGCGAAGGTGTGATTCGGACGAGCGATTTGCTCTTGCAGATACTCTACCAAGTACAAACGATTCGGCAAATCGGTCAGAGGATCATGATACGCCATATAGTTAAAACGTTCTTTTTCCTGAATCAGATTGTTTTGGTGGATTTTTTGAATCGTAATGTCTTCGAAGGTGATGACGGAACCGACAAGAGTACCGTTTTCGTGGATAGGGGCAACGGTGACATTGACGGGAAAGATCGATTTGTCTTTCCGTATAAAAACCTCTTCTAGTGTTGTATTGTTTCCCGTCCGTATTGCCTGGACGATCGGACACTCATCGATGGGATAATCGGCATCGGCAAAATGGTGATGGTGAAAGAGGGTATGGGGGATTTTCCCGAGGACTTCCGACTGATTCCATCCTAGAAGCTGCATTCCGGAAGGATTAATATACGTACATCGGTTATCGGTATCGACGGCATAGACCCCTTCGGCGATATTTTGAAAGATAATATTATGTCGTAACAGTTCTGCATTGATACGTTTTTGCTCGGTGATATCTCTGGAGGAGGCAAAAAAATAGCGTTTGTTATCGATCATAATCGACTTGGCATTGATTTCGACGTCAATAATCGTACCGTCTTTTTGTATATGCCGGGTTTCAAAGGTGGTTCGATTCTGGATAATCTGTTCGGCTAGAGAGGATATTTCATCGGAGCTGAAATGGTAATCCCAATCCTCCAAGGAGAGTTCGGACATCTCTTCGCGAGTGTATCCGAGCATCGAGGCGAACGAGTCGCTAAAAAGGATAAGATTACCGTCTTGATCATGAACATGGATGCCGTCACCTGCCGTAGCCATAATCGTTTCGATTTGTTTGGAGTGTTTTACCAGAGTGCGCGAAGAGAAGAAATAGTAGAGAGTGAACAATCCGCTTCCAAAAGCGATCAAGGCAAAAAAACCGATGACGATGAAGCTGTTTTCTTTGACGAATTCGAGAAAAGTAGGAGAGCGGTCAAAGGGATAGACATGGAATTTTTCCATAAGTGTCCGGACCCCTTGATAGGAGAGGGGGATACTGAATTCATGAAAGTCTTTGGATGCATCGGTGTGGATATGATATAAAGCGACGGTAAAGGCTTTAATTGTTCGAACATCGGGTCTGTTTGTCGATGCGACTGCCCATTCGGGATAGAGCCGTGTGGAATGCAGATAAGGAAAACCGATGTCGTTACGTGCTCCGATGACTTTCAATTCTCCCGGTTTTAGAAGCCCGTTTTCGGTCATCTCTTCGATGTATCCGGTTCGGACAAAAGCAACGTCCGCCCGATGTTCGCGTAAAGCGGTGATCACTTTTTCAGTCGGTTGGCCGCTGTAAACCATGCGGCACTCTTTGATAATGTCGATTCCCGCTTCCATGAGAGTCTCTTGCTCCATCAGCATTGCTGCTGTTCCCTCTTTATGCGTGGTAACGATCGTTTTGCCGCGAACGTCTTTGAGGGTGGCGATATCTTTGCGTGATGCGAGGGTGACGATAACTCCTCCGTATTGTATCAGATGCTCTCCGTTCGGTTTGGTTTGCCGAATCAGTGAAGCGATATTCGTAATCCCGTATTTATATTCCATTTCGATAAATGCGGCAGGGTGGACGATAACAAAATCAAGACGGTTCTGTGCGATAAGCCGTTCGATCTCCGAGAGAGAACCGGAGGTTAAATTTAGTTCGAGATTGGAATTGTAAGCGTGTACTTCATCGGCCAGAGGTTGCCATATTTTTTGATTTTGATCGATCGGACGAAAAGAGATGATACCGACATCGAGTTTTTGCGTTTTACCGGATAAAAGTGTCAGAGACCCCAATTGCAGTAAAAGGATAAATGAGAATAGGATTGATTTCATCTTAGCAGGTCCCTTTGCCGATATGGGGAGAGAACTCATTTTTACGGATCAGGAGATCGTGCAGCGTCTCTTTGCTGATAGGATGGTAATAGTAAAATCCCTGTACCGAGTCGATACCGTGATCGGATAAAAATTGAAGTTCTTCGGAACTTTCGACACCCTCGGCCAGAGCACACATTCCCAGCCCTTTAGCCAGGGCAATGATCGTTTTGACAATGGATTGGTTTTTCGGTTCGTGGGTAATGTTCCGGATAAACGAAATATCGATTTTAAGCTTATCGACCGGAAGGTTTTTCAGATAAGAGAGCGACGAATATCCGGTTCCGAAATCGTCGATTGATATTTTGAACCCTTGATTTTTAATTTTCTCCAGTAAAACAATCATCTTGTCGGGATACTCGAGGATAGAGCTTTCGGTGATCTCAAGTTCGATCCATTCCGGATTACACGCGGTTTTTTGAAGAAGGGTAACCAGCTGATTGAAAAAATTGGGATGGGTAAGCTGCCGTGCGGAGACATTGATAGCGAGCCGTCCGGGTAAAATTCCCATATCGGCCCACTGTTGGGCCGCTGAAAAGCCCTGTTCTAAAATAAAAGCACCGAGTTCTACGATCAATCCCCTCTCTTCGGCGATAGGGATAAAGAGGGTAGGCGGAATCATTTTTTCATCATGAATCCACCGCACCAGTGCTTCGATCCCGATTATATGGTTTGTTTGCGGGTCGATTTGGGGTTGATAGTGCAGCAACAGATCGTGGTTCGCGATCGCTTTTTTGAGATTTGTGGCGATGATGGTTTTTTCCAAAATATCTTTGGTGAGAATTTTGTCAAAAAAGCTATAGGTATTTTTACCTGATCTTTTGGCATTGTACATAGCGGCATCGGCATTTTTCAGAATATCTTCGGGGGTGTCGGCATCTTCGGGATAAAAAGAGATACCGATACTGGCGGTGATATACACTTCGGTCCCATCTATTAAAAACGGTAATGAGAGCCTTTCGATTAATTTGCCGATCGTCATTTTAATCTTTTCGCGTTCCGTAGTCGATGTCAGAATGACAAATTCGTCTCCGCCGCTTCGGACAAGGAAGGCATGAGAGGTACAAATATCATGGAGAAGCTGTGTAAAATGTATCAGCAATGCATCTCCGAACGGGTGTCCGTAGGAATCATTGATCTCTTTGAAGCCGTCCAAGTCGAGAAATAATAAGGCAAACGGCTGACTCGGCGTACGTCCCATTTTGTTTTTAAGGGTTTCTAAGAGGCTGAACCGGTTCGGTAAATCGGTAAGAGGATCGTGGTGCGCCATATAATCGAAGCGTTCTTTTTCTTCGATAATAAATGCTTGGCTTGCCCGTTGCTGGGTTATATCTTCAAACGTGATCACTGAGCCGATCAGCGTCTCCTGAAGCCTGATCGGGGAAACGCTGACCGATACAGGGAAAATATTCCCCTCTTTAGAGATAAAGTGGTCTTCTATACGAACCTGTTTCCCGGAAAGAACGGCGTCATTTATCAAACAGGTACTCCCGGTTTCGTCATTGGTATGATGATGGAAAATATCGTGAGGCTTCTGGCCTAACACCTCTTCTTCGGTCATTTGCAATAGATGAAGTGCGGCATTGTTGATATAGGTACAGCGGTTTTGGGTATCGACGGCATAAACCCCTTCGGCAAGGTTTTCGAAGATGGTTTTATGCTGGAGGAGATTGATTTCGGCATTTTTGCGTTCGGTGATATCTCTGGAAATTCCGAAAAGTCCCAGTAATTCGCCTGATTCACGGTATAACGGCCCTTTCGTCGCCCAATAGTATTTGCTCTCACCGTTGATGGTAGTGAGATGCTCTTCGATATCTTTGATGGTTTTGGATTCCAGAATCGAGCGGTCGATTTCACACAGCGCATCTGCCGCTTCGGAAGAGAAGAGTGCTTTATCGGTTTTTCCGATAACTTCGGCTGCCGGGATACCGACCAGTTTTGCCGCCCCTTCGTTGAACAAAATATATTTGCCCTCCCTGTCTTTGGCAAAAATGGCATCGGGGGAGCTGTTAATGATGGTTTCTAACAGTACATGCTGCTCATCGAGTTTGATCTGGGCCAGTTTTTGGACGGTAATGTCCTGCATCACTCCTCGTACGGAGACTACCCGACCGTTGTCTACTATAGGATTTCCGGTAGTTCTGACCCATTTATGTACCCCTTTAGCGGAGATGATCTCCAGCTCGAGATCGTAAGGTAACGCATTTTTAATCGCGTCGTGAACGGCTTTGGCAATAATAGGTTTGGAGTTTTCGGTATAAAATCCGATCCCTTTTTGAACGTCGATCTCCGTATCGATATCTAAATCATGAATACGGGCAACTTCGGCAGTCCATCTCCCTTTTAGTGTGATCGGATCGATCTCCCACCCCCCGACTTTTGCCATTTGGCTGGTACGCTCGAGAATCTCTTCTTGGTTTTTAAGTGCTTGAAGCGCTTTTTTTTCAGCGGAAACATCTGAAGCGATGACGATGATTTCACCCGCATGCAAACTGTAAATCGAAAAACTGAACCATTTGTCGACGGCTTTGAGGTAATGTTCCCATCTGCGCGATTTTCCGCTGGAAGCCACTTCACCGAATACGTCAAGTGTTTCGGAATTGTCCCGTGCGTAATTGGGAATCAACTCACTCATTTTTCGTCCGACGGGGTCTTTTATTCCGGTTACCGATTCAAAGATGGGATTGACACGCAAAAATTCATAATCGACCGGGGTAGTATCCGCGTAAATCATCCGGCAATAAGCAACGGAATCAAGCATATTGTCAAAGAGCGCATGGTACATCTGCTCTGTTTGCTCCAAAGATTCACGAAGCCGATTTTGGGTCTCCAGGGCTTCGATCTCTTTTGCGTACTCTTTTGCCTGTACGTGTAAAAAACGCAAAACCATAAAATAGAGGAGAATGCTGGTGGCAAAAACGTAAAAAACTCCTTTATACGTCTGCAAAAGGTTTGGATTGAGGTTGTTTTGAGAGAGGAGTTCGACGGCATTATCGGAAAATAAAATCCATAACGTCCCGAATACAAAATAGACAAAAGCGGTTACGAAGGCGCGTTGAGTACAGAAAGCCTCTTTTGTCTTCATTCAAGTTCCCTCGGTGTTACAGTGGACACTGACTATTATAGCACAGATTGACGAGGGAAACGGTTGATACTTCGTTTCTGGAATGTTCTATGCAGATAGGTAACAATTACTTGAAAAGGATATGAGCATGGAACACCACGTAGTTATTGAAAAACTGTGCAGCTGCGCGAAAAAAGAGGGCTTCTCACAAATCGCCTCATTTGAAACGAAAGATTCGGCTCATGAAGCCGCACAGACGCAGTTGGCGTATATGCAAGGGAACTTTTGCGGTAAGCACGAGTTTCAATTGGTGGAAGTGAATGACAATTTTGTCATCGGTATGGTAGGCGGCTGCGGCTGTAAATCGGATCACTAGAGGAGAAAATTATGGAATATCATGTTGTTGTAGAAAAAATGTGCAAATGCGCAATCCGAAAAAATATGCCTCAGATTAAGACTTTTGATGACAAAGAGAATGCGATGCGGATCGCGCGTGCATGGGCACAAGAGTTAAATGAAAGTTTTTGTGGTCAGCATGCGTTCGGTGTGGTTGAAGTGGATGATAACTTTGTCATCACCGTCGGTGAAGGGAGCTATTGAGCAATCCTGATTCAGGATTGCCCTCAAGCCCGGATATCGAGTGTTTGACCGATACCGGTCACTGCGGATCCGGATACACTATTAGATGATGCAGAAGCCGCTCCGGCGCTTTCGAGTAACTTCATTACCCCTTCGCCTTGCGTCTCCATTGCTTTTTTCATCGCATAGATTTCCGGACCCATACCCGATGTTGAACTAATCGAATCCATGGTGTTTCCTCCCTAATATGGAGTGTAACTATATCGGCATAATCAGCAATTTTTTAAGAAAAAATGCTGTAATAATCAGCGGGTCGTTTCAGTGATATCGAGCTGAGTCGCCAAATCGGCATAGATACGCGCTTTGGCGATATTCTGGCGGTGTGTGTCGGCACTGTTTTCCAAGGATGCGATTTTTTGGCTTAGCTGTGCGAGACGGGCGTTGATAGAGGTTTTACTTTCGTTTATTTTGACTTTATCGTCTTGCGTGCTTTGCATTCCGACCAGGGATTTGGCCTGATTGAGATAATTACCTGTCGAATCCGCGGCATTGGAAAGAGTTTGCGCCGTAGCGGCGATCATCGCAGCGGATGAGGATATTTTGTGCAGCGCGATTTGAAGATCGCGTGCATCCGCCATCATACGGGTATCGGCATACGAAGCGAGTTTTGCCAGTTCTGAGGGAGTCGCGGTATCGGGAGAGAGTTTGGAAAAACTTTTCAAAAAGTATGCCGAGCTTTGGCGATAACGATCAAGTGCAACGCCGGCGGTATTGAGATGGAGCAGGGTATTGGAGAAGAGTTTGGTGGCATTGGAGACTTCTCCCGCATACGGGATCGGGAGAAAACGGATCGCATTGGAGAGATAAACGCTCGATTGGATCATTTGGGCATAATTATTGACGGTATTTT
>Ga0172377_10005530_pt1 | contig 12997 bp, 15 predicted proteins | sample Pumphouse3metaG_FD_119749 | JGI IMG/M metagenome (GOLD analysis project Ga0172377, IMG submission 119749) | Leachate microbial communities from a municipal landfill in Southern Ontario, Canada - Pumphouse #3 metaG | ecosystem: Engineered > Solid waste > Landfill > Unclassified | place: Canada... | reverse complement strand
TTAGATTTAATTTACAAATTAAATCCTGAAAAATATAATGAAAATTTTGAAATAAATAATGCACTAATTCTTACAAAGGAAAATTTAGGTGTTGCAAATATATTTTACGAAACTAATAATATTGGAAATAAAGCTCTTGTAGTCAATCCTTTTATGGGAGGGTCTGCTAAAAATATAAGCGATTCTCAGTACGCTAGTTTACTAGCAAAAATTTATAATCGTGTTCAAAATATAGATATTATTTTAACATGTCATATTTCTGAGGAAGAACGTGGAGAAAAAATTGTTTCACAGATTAATAAAAAAAGAGTTTTTCTTTTTGCCAATGGAGGTTCTATTTTAAATCTTGCTGCTATTATTGAAAAATCCAAAGTTTTTTTCGGAGGTTCTACTGGGCCTACTCATATTGCAGGGGCTTTAAAAAAAGATATTGTTGCAATATACCCTAATAAAAAAACTCAACATCCTATTAGATGGGGAACATTTAACAACCCAAATACTAAATATATTATTCCTGATAGTATTAATAAATCTACAAAAGAAAAATATTCTAAAAAAAATAAATTATTTTCTTCTTATAATGAGAAAGTTGAGTCTCTTATTTTAGATTCACTAGAAGAAAAACTAAACAATTAAAAGTAGGTGAGGTTATTGAGAATCTTAATAATACATACAGCTTTTATAGGAGATATAGTTTTATCTACTCCTCTTATAAAAAAAATTAAAGAAAGTTATGATAATTGTTCTATTACCTATGTTACAACTCCTATAGGTGCAGAAATTTTGAAAAATAATCCTAACCTTAATAATATTATTATTTATGATAAAAAAGGAGAACATAAAGGATTGAAAGGTATTTGGGATCTAGGAAAACGTCTAAGATATGAAAATTTTAATATTGTTATTACTCCTCACCGATATTTTAGAAGTTCTATTCTTTCTTGGTTATCCCGTTCTCCAATAAGAAAAGGATATGATATTGCAACTGGTTCTTTCCTTTTTACTAATAAGATTCATTATGATAAAAGTAAACATGAGGTAGAAAAATTGCTTTCCTTTATTGACTGCGAAAAAACTAATAATAAACGATATGAAATTGAACTTTTCCCAAGTGATAAAAATATATCATTTGCAGATTCCATATGGAAAAAAAATAATCTTAATAATTACAAAATTATTTCTATTAATCCTGGAAGTAAATGGTTTACAAAGCAATGGCCAATTGATTATTTTAATGTTTTAATTAAAAATTTAAACAAATATAATTCTATTAAAGTCATTATTCTTGGTGGAAAAGAAGAAACTAATTTGCCTATTTTTAATGAAAACGCCATTGATCTTAGAGGAAAAACTTCTTTACTTGAATTGTCTGAAATTCTAAAGAGATCAGATATTGTTCTAACAAATGATTCTTCTCCTATTCATATTGCTTCTGCCTTTAAAAAGCCAAGAATTTTTGCAATATTTGGACCTACTGTTAAATCTTTTGGATTTTTTCCTTGGAGCTTAAATTGCGAAATCTTTGAAACTAATAATTTAAAATGTCGTCCTTGTGGAATACATGGAGGAACTTCGTGTCCTGAAAAACATTTTAAATGTATGAAAAACATCACCCCTGATTATGTTTTACAAAAAATTATAAACTATTTAGGTGTTGATATACATGAGTAAATATAAAGAAACCAAAACTTTTTTTAATGATTTCTCTAAAATTATTTATAATGAATTTAAAAATAATAATTTTAAAATTTTAAAAACTTTAAAGGATGATAATAGAAGTTTGGTACAATTAATTTCCATAAAAAATCAGCTTTACATTCTTAAAGTTCCTAAAGAAAAAAACAAAAGAAAATGGCAAAGATTTTTATCTTTTTTTAGAGAAGGAGAAAGTAAAAGAGAATTTGAAAATTTAAAAAAAATAAAAAATCTAGGTTTTAATTCTCCAAGGCCTTTTTTTTCTTTAGAATATAAAAAATATGGAATGACATTGGATTCATTATTAGTTTCAGAATATATCCTTGGAAAAGAATCTTCTTTAAATGACCTTGAAAAAGTTGTTGACACTTTAAATAAAATACATAGTTATCATTTTTTACATGGAGATTCCCAATTAACTAATTTCATGGTTTCTAATAATCAAATATTTTTAATTGATAGTAAATTTTCTAAAAATATTTATGGTAAATTTGGAGCTGCTTATGAATTTATTTATCTTGAGGAAAGTTGTAATAAAGATTTAGGAAACTACTGTGATAAAAATACTATTTTTTATAAAGTTGCTAAATTTTTAAATATTTATTTACATTGGTGGGGAAATTTTAGAAAAAAAATAAGAAATCAAAAATAGAAAGGACATATGTTGTGAAAATATTAATAATAAGATTAAGTTCCATAGGTGATATTATACTAACAACACCTATTTTAAAACAATTAAAAAGAAAATATCCAAACATCACAATCGATTTTTTAGTTTTGAATAATTTCAAAGATTCTATCTCAGGTTTAGATTATATAGATAACCTAATTATTTTTCATAAAGAAAAATCTGATTCCTTCAAAGGACTTATTAAACTTGGGAAAGAACTTTCTAAAAATAATTATGACTATGTTTTTGATTTGCATAATAAATTGAGATCTTTTATTATATCTAAAAATATAAACTCCCAAGTTCTAGTTTATCCAAAAAGAAAATTATGGAAATCTATTCTTGTTAAATTAAGACTTATTAAATATCATGCTGATGATACCATTGTTAAAAATTATTTTAAACCCTTTAATTTTATGGGTATTTTTTATGAAAATGAAGATTTAACTTTTCCTTTTTCTAAAAAAAATTTATTATCTGTATCTAAATATTCCTCTCATTTTATAATGGCTCCTGGTGCCTCTAAGGAAACTAAAAAATGGACAATTGAAGGTTTTGGAACTTTAGCCAAAAAACTTTATGATGAATATAATATTAAAACTATTTTAATTGGTGGAGATTCTGATTTTCTCCGTTGTGAAAAAATAAACAAAATAAGCAATAATAGTTGTATAAATCTTGCTGGAAAACTTTCTTTAAAAGAAAGTGGGGCTCTTTTATCTGTTTCTAAGTTGCTTATAACAAATGACTCTGGTCCTTTTCATATTTCTAGAGGTGTTAAATGCCCAACCTATGTTATATTTGGTCCAACTGATCCTAACATGTTTGAATATGATAATTATAATAAATTAATCTACAGTAATGTAAAATGTTCACCTTGTAGTTTACACGGAGATTTAAAATGTCCTAAAAGTCATTTTAAATGTATGAAAAATATCACTGCAAATTTTATTTTTGAAAAAATAAAGAAAGATTTTATTTAATTAAGGAGGTATTACAATGGCTACAAAAAAAAATAGTTCGTTAGATAAAACTAAGGCTCTTGAATCTGCTATGAAACAAATTACCAAGGATTTTGGTGAAGGTTCTATTATGAAACTAGGACAAAATGTTGCTATGAACATTGATGTTATCCCAACTGGAAGTATGAATCTAGATAATGCTCTTGGACTTGGAGGAGTTCCTCGTGGAAGAATTATAGAAATCTATGGTTCTGAAAGTTCTGGTAAAACAACTCTTGCTTTACATATTATTGCTGAAGCTCAAAAAATGGATGGAATTGTTGCCTTTATTGATGCTGAACATGCTTTAGATCCAAAATATGCAAAGGCTCTTGGGGTTGATATTGATGAACTATTAATTTCTCAACCAGATTATGGTGAACAAGCTTTGGAAATAGCAGATATGTTAGTTCGTTCTTCTGCAATTGATGTTATTGTAATTGACTCTGTAGCTGCACTTGTTCCAAAAGCAGAGATAGATGGGGAAATGAGTGACCAACAAATGGGATTACAAGCTAGATTAATGTCCAAGGCTCTTAGAAAATTAGCTGGTACATTAAATAAATCTAAAACTACTCTTATTTTTATAAATCAAATTAGAGAAAAAATTGGTGGATTTGGATTTGGACCTCAAACTACTACTACAGGTGGAAGAGCTTTAAAATTTTATGCTTCTGTAAGATTAGAAATAAAAAGAATTGGATCTGTTAAACAAAGTGATGAGATTATTGGTAATGAAATTATTGTTAAAGTAACTAAAAATAAAATAGCCCCTCCATTTAAAGAAGCAGCTTTCCAAATTATGTATGGAAAAGGAATCTCAAAAGTTGGGGAAATTTTAGATGCATCTATTAAAGCTGATATTGTTGCTAAATCTGGGGCTTGGTTTAGTTACGGAGATATACGTTTAGGTCAAGGTAAAGAAAATGTTAAAAACAGACTGGAAGACGAACCAGATTTATTAAATAAAATTTATGATGATTTAAAAAAATCTTTAATTCCTGTTGAAGAAATTATAGATCCAAAAACTGGAGAAATTTTAAATGAAAGTAATCAAGATACAGAAAACTAAAATTTATTTTGAAAATAATGTCTGTTTTTCAATTCCTAAAAATAAAATAAAAGAGCTTAAATTAACTGAAGGAAAATGTTTAGAAAATAAGTTATATTTGGAAATTTTAGAAGAATCCGCTCTTTCATTTTCCTATTGGTTGTTAACTAAACGAGATTACAGTATTAAAGAACTTAGAATAAAACTTTTGACAAAATACAAAGAACCTACTATAATATCAGACATAATATCTTTATTAAATGACAGGTGTTATTTAGACGATTCAAGATTTGCTAAAGGCTTCATTAATACCCATCCTCACTGGGGTAGAAAAAAACTAGAATACTTCCTAGCACTAAAAGGTGTTAATGAGAGCATAATCCAAAATCTTCTAAATGAAAATAACTCACATGAGTTTGAAGAAATTAAAAAAAAATGGCTTCAAATGAAGGATAAAGATGACTATAAAAAGATACAAAACCTTATGAGAAAAGGTTTTGAATATCAAAATATAAAAAAAGTTATTGAGGAATTATAGGAGGCTGTATGTTTGGAATTATTTTTTCATTTTTATTTATTTTATTTGTTTTCATTTATAAAGAGATTTGTTTTTTTCCTTGTCTATTTTATAAAAATAAGGATTTAAAAATAAGAAAGGCTCGTGTTTATTTAAGAGAAATAAGTATTTCTTTTCTCAAACTTCTTAATATTGAAGTTAATATAAAATATAAAGATAATTTTAATATTGATACTCTAGATAAATCTCAACCTATTGTTATTATTTCAAATCATCAGAGCAATTTTGATATTCCTGTTTTATTATCTGTGTTTAAAACTTTAGATATTGGGTTTGTAGCTAAAAAAGAAATGGAAACTTGGCCATTTTTTTCTAGATGGATGAAAAGAGGAAATTATATTTTTTTAGATCGAAAGAATCCTAGAGAAGGAATTAAAAGTATAAAAAAAGCAGTTTCTATTGTAAAGGCAGGATACCCTACTGTTATTTTTCCTGAAGGAGAAAGAAGTTCTGATGGTAAAATTGGAAAATTTAAAAAAGGCAGCTTTAAACTTCCTTTAGACAGCAAAGGTATTATTATTCCAGTTACTATTAATGGTACTTTAAACATTCAAAAAAAGGGATCACCTTTAATACATTTCTCTAAAAAAATAAGTGTTACTGTTGGTTCACCAATAGATTTAAAATCCAAGGATCCTCAATTTAATAAAAATATAAATTTAATTATTGAAAAAATAATCAAGGAGAATTTTTAATGAGAAATATAAAACTTACATATTCTTATGATGGTAGCTGTTTTTTTGGATTTCAGAAACAGCCTAACAAAAGAACAGTTCAGGGAGAATTAGAAAAATCACTAAATTTAATTTTAAAAGATAAAATTAATTTAATAAGTTCTGGCAGAACTGATAGAGGTGTACATGCTAAGGAACAAGTTTCAAATTTTTTAATAAAAAATGGAATTAATATTCCTATAAATAATCTATTAAGAGCATTAAATAATCTTATTCCAAATGATATTGAAATTTTTAAAATAGAAGAGGTTCCTATTTCTTTTCATTCTAGGTATATGGCAAAAAAAAGAACTTATGAGTATTTAATAACATGGAGAAAAGATGTTTTTTCTAGAAAATATAAAACTTATATTCCCAAAGAAATTAATCCTTTAATTTTTTATGATATTTTAAAACCTCTTATTGGAATCCATGACTTTAATAATTTTAGACTTAAAGATTCTAACAATAGAACCAGTATAAGAGAAATTTTTAAGATTAAAACTTCTTTAAAAGATTCTTATACTTTATGTGTTTTTATCGAAGGAAATGCTTTTTTAAAAACTCAAATTAGAATTATCATGGGAATTGCTTTAGATATATATTTCAATAAAAAGCCATCAAACTATATCGAGCTACTATTAAAAGAACCTAATATAGTTAGAAAAATTGAGATTGCTGATCCCTATGGTTTATATCTTTTTAAAATAAATTACTAGGAGATGTTTACTGATGGAAATTAAAGAAATTTCAATTAATGATACTAAATATATTGATGAAATCATTCAAATGGAAAAATTAACTTTTGGAAATTTAGGAGGAGTTAATTTATGGATATTAAAACCAATGGTCAGCTTTGGAAAAGTTTTTGTTGTTTTAGATGCCAAAAAAGTTATTGGAGCAGCGGAATTCCTAATTTCTTTTGAACGTCCTTCAGCTTTTTTATATGGAATTTCTGTAAATAATCTTTATCAAAATAAAGGTATTGCAGGTTCTCTTTTAAAATTTAGCGAAGACTATTTTGCAAAAAAAGGCATTCTTTATATTTCTTTAACTGTTGATCCTAAAAATATAAAAGCTATTTCTCTTTATAAAAAAAATAAATATAATTTAAAATGTTTAAAAGAAAATGAATATGGAGAAAATATCCATAGATTTGTTATGGAAAAAAAATTGGTTTAAATCTTTTCCTTTACTTTCATATTAATTTCCTTTATAATTATAATGATTACAATTTAAAAGGAGGTCAAATATGAATTCAATTTCAACCGTTTCTGAAAACAATAGCTTATTTCTAAAAAGTAAAGGAATAAAACCATCTTATCAAAGATTAAAAATTTATTCTTTCTTAGTAGAACATAAAATTCATCCTACAGTTGATATTATTTATAAAAATTTATGCTCTGAAATTCCTACCTTATCTAAAACAACTGTCTATAATACTTTAAATTTATTTATAGAAAAAAAACTTGTTCAAAAATTAATAATAGAAGAAACTGAAACTAGATATGATATTAATACTTCTATGCATGGTCATTTTAAATGCGAGAAATGTGGAGAAGTTTGTGATATTTTTTTAGATGATGATATTCTGTTATCTAAAAAACTTCAAGGTTTTAAAATAAATGAAACTCATATTTATTTTAAGGGTCTTTGTCAAAAATGTTCAACCAAAGCTTAAAATAAAAGGTCTTCGGACCTTTTATTTTTATGCGTATACATATTAATATATCCATAAGGGAGGATTTATGAATGACTATACTATAGTTTTTTCATTTTTTGGAATATTTGTTTTACTGACAATGTTTCTTTCAAATTTGAATACTAAAGTTAGAAAGCTAAATAAAAGAAATAAAAAAATTAAAGAATTAGAAGATAAAGGATACATCATTTCAAAAAGATGGGATTGCAACTATATTACTGTTGGAATTGATAATATAAAAAAAATTCTCTTCATCATTGTTTTAGATAAAGAATCAAGCTTTTTTCAATTAAATATTGATGATATTATTAACAAAAAAATTAATTCATTTGGAATCATTAAAAGTTTTATTACGTCAGTATATATTGATATTTCCACAAAAGAAAATTTAACTTATACTATTAGAACTTTATGTATAACTAGAGGTTTTGGGGTTTATAAAAAACATAAAGCTGTTGCCTGTTCAAAAAAATGTGCTGAAGATATTTGTAAATATATTGATACTTTGCATTAAAAAATAAATAAAAAAGAACCAGACATATTCCTTTTCTGATTCTTTTTTTTATTTATTTTTTTATTTTATTTATTTAACTGCTATTAATTCAATTTCAACCTTTACATCTTTTGGTAATCTTGCAACTTGAACGCATGCTCTTGCAGGTTTTACATCTCCCAAATATTCTGCATAAACTTCATTAATAGCTCCAAAATCATTCATATCACTAATAAAACAAGAAGCTTTTACAACATCTTTAAATGAATATCCTGCTTCATCTAATATTGCTTTTAAATTTTCTAAAGATTGTCTTGTTTGATCCTTTACATCATCAGATACTAATGTCATTGTTTCTGGAACAAATGGAATTTGTCCTGAAATATAAAGAGTACCATTTGCCTCTATTGCTTGCGAATAAGGTCCTAAAGCTGCTGGAGCTTTTGGTGTGTTAATAATTCTTTTTCCCATTTAAAATCCTCCTTACAAATATTTTAATCTACAATATAACTTATACTTATATTAAATAGATTAACATATCTATAGGAAAAAATAAAGCTTAATTTTTAAACATTTTCTATAAATTAATGTTATAATATAACAAAAACACAATAAAAAGGAATATTTATGAAAAAGTATATTGTCGATAAAAAATATAACGATGCAACTGTTGGTTTTTTCTTAAAGGATATTATTGGATATTCAACTAGAAATTTGAGAAATTCAGATATTTATTTAAATGGAAAAAAAGTTAAACTTAAGAAAACAATTAAATTTAAAGATAAATTAATTGTTTGTGAACTAAAAAAAGGAACAAATATTGTACCTATGAAAATGGACCTGGATATTATTTATGAGGACAATGATTTATTAATTTTAAATAAGCCCCCTCATTTAATAGTTCATCCTACTAAAAAAAAAGTAGATAAAACTTTAGCTAATGGAGTTGTATATTATTTTATTGAATCTCATGGACTATCCTCTGTTCCAAGATTTTTTAATAGATTAGATATGGATACTTCTGGAATTATCGTTATAACTAAAAATGCTTTTTCTCAAGCTCTTCTTCAAAATAAAAATAAAATTAATGTTGAGAAATATTATTTAGCAATTGTTGAGGGAATTGTGCCTAAAGATGAATTTTTAATTGAAAAGCCAATTGGGCGGGTTGGAGATAGCCTTAGAAGAGAAGAACTTTCCATTGAAAATGGAGGTCAAAATGCTAAAACTAAAATTAATGTTATTAAAAGATTTGAAGAAAAAAATATTTCTTTACTTAAAATTCAACTTTTTACTGGTAGAACTCATCAAATAAGAGTACACTTATCCCTTGAAGGATTTCCAATAATTGGTGACTCTTTGTACGGAGCTGAAGATCAGCCTGTGGAACGTCAGTTTCTCCATGCTTTTCAATTAATTCTTACAAACCTAGATTCAAATGAAAAAAAAGTTTTTTCTGCTCCTCTACCTGAAGATATGAAAAAATTTCTAAATATCAATTAATAACCAAAAATATGATTAATTTTAATCTGTATGAAAATTGACAAAAAAACTAGAAATGCTATAATATCAATATAATCAAATTTGAAATTTAACATAATATAATTAATATATTTTAAGGAGGATTTAAAATGGCAGTTAAAGTAGCAATTAATGGATTTGGAAGAATAGGTAGATTAGCACTAAGATTAATGACTAAAAACCCTGAATTTGAAGTTGTAGCAATTAATGACTTAACAGATGCTAAAATGTTGGCACACTTATTTAAATATGATTCATCACAAGGAAGATTTGATGGAACAATTGAAGTTAAAGAAGATGCTTTTCTTGTAAATAATAATGAAATTAAGGTTTTTGCTCAAGCTAATCCTGAAGATTTACCATGGAAAGATTTAGGAATAGATGTTGTTTTAGAATGTACTGGATTCTTTGCTAGTAAATCTAAATCTGAAGCTCATATTAAAGCTGGAGCTAAAAAAGTTGTAATTTCTGCACCTGCTGGAAATGACTTACCAACAATTGTTTATAATGTAAATGATAATGTGTTAACTGGTAAAGAAGATATTGTTTCTGGAGCATCTTGTACTACAAACTGTTTAGCACCTATGGCTAAAGTTTTAAATGATAGTTTTGGAGTAGTTGAAGGATTAATGACAACTATACATGCTTATACTAATGATCAAAATACATTGGATGGTCCGCATAAAAAAGGAGATTTAAGAAGAGCTAGAGCTGCTGCTGCAAGTATTATTCCTGCATCTACTGGAGCTGCTAAAGCTATATCTTTAGTTATACCTGAATTAGCTGGTAAATTAGATGGATCTGCTCAAAGAGTTCCTGTAATAACTGGATCTTTAACTGAACTTACTACTGTTCTTGAAAAAAATGTTACTGTTGAAGAGGTTAATGCTGCAATGAAAGCTGCTGCAAATGAATCTTTCGGATATAATGAAGATCTTATTGTATCAGTTGATATTATTGGAATGCACTTTGGTTCATTATTTGATGCAACTCAAACAAAAGTTATAACTGTTGGTGGAAAACAATTAGTTAAAACTGTTGCTTGGTATGATAATGAAATGTCTTATACTTCTCAATTAGTTAGAACTCTTAAAAAAATTGTAGAATTATCTAAATAATAATAATTTATTTATAAAAGAATAGCGGGACCTTAATAGGTTCCGCTATTTAACTTAACACATATGGAGGTTTAAATGGCAAAGAAAATAGTTACTGATTTAGATTTAAAAAATAAAAAAGTACTTGTTAGACTTGATTTTAATGTTCCAATGAAAGATGGAAAAATAACAAATGACAATAGAATTGTTGCTGCTCTTCCTACAATAAAATATATTCTTGAGAATGGTGGAAAAGTTATTGCTTTTTCTCATTTGGGAAAAGTTAAAACAAAAGAAGATTTAATAAGCAAATCTATTAGACCAGCTGCCAAAAGACTTGCTGAACTTTTAGAAAAAGAAGTTAAATTTATCCCTACAACTAATGGACCTGAACTAGAAACAGCTATTGATGAACTAAAATCTGGGGAAATTTTAATGTTTGAAAACACTAGATTTGAAGATTTAGATGGGAAAAAAGAATCTTCAAATAATCCTGAACTTGGTAAATACTGGGCTTCATTGGGAGACTTATTTGTAAATGATGCTTTTGGAACAGCACATAGATCTCATGCATCAAATATTGGAATTGCAGCTAATATTGGTGAAGGTAAAACTGCCGCAGGTTTTCTTATGGAAAAAGAAATTAAATTTATAGGTGGAGCTGTTGATAATCCTACTAAACCTTTAATAGCTATTTTAGGTGGTTCTAAAGTTTCTGATAAAATCGGCGTTATAGAAAACCTATTAGATAAAGCTGATAAGATTCTTGTTGGAGGAGCTATGATGTTCACTTTCTTAAGAGCTCTTGGAAAAGATATTGGAAAATCAATGGTTGAAGAAGATAAACTTGATCTTGCAAAATCTTTATTAGATAAAGCTAATGGCAAATTAATTCTTCCTATAGATACTGTTGTTTCTAAAGAATTTAATAATGATGCTATTCATAAAACTGTATCAGTTAATAATATTACTGAAGATGAAATGGGATTAGATATTGGAACTGCCACTATAAAATTATTTTCTAAAGAAATAGCTAGTGCAAAAACAGTTGTATGGAATGGTCCTATGGGAGTTTTTGAAATGCCTAATTATGCTAAGGGTACCATTGGTGTTTGTGAAGCTATTGCTAATTTGGAAAATGCCACAACTATAATTGGTGGAGGAGATTCTGCTGCTGCTGCTATTCAACTTGGTTATGCTACTAAGTTTACGCATATATCAACTGGTGGAGGAGCTTCTTTAGAATATTTAGAAGGAAAACAATTACCTGGTATTGTTTCAATTTCTGAAAAATAAAAAAAAACTCTTTAATTTATTAAAGAGTTTTTTTTATTTCCCAATTTTGTATTGTATTTTATAGCTTTTTAGTGTAAAATACAGCGTAAAAACTTTTTTTTAAGAATTTGTTAATGTAATATTTTTATAATTTGTATTCAATTAGTTTAGGAGGATATAAAATGCAAAAACTTGACATGGTATATGAAGGAAAAGCTAAAAAAGTATTTAAAACTGATATTGAAAACCAATTTATCGTTGACTATAAAGACGATGCTACTGCTTTCAACGGTTTAAAAAAGGGAAGTATTTTAAATAAAGGTATTGTTAACAACAAAATGACAAATATTATATTTAAATATCTTGCTGATAATGGTATTGAAAATCATCTTATTAAGGAACTTAGCGACAGAGAAACTTTAGTTAAAAAAGTTGAAATTATTCCACTTGAAGTTATAGTGAGAAATGTTGCAGCTGGAAGCTTTTCTAAGAAATTTGGAGTTGAAGAAGGAACACCTTTACTTAACCCAATTGTTGAATTTTCATATAAAAATGATGAGCTTGGAGATCCAATGATTAACAATATGCAAATACTTGCTATTGGAATTGCTAAACAAGAGGATCTTGATTTTATATCAAAGGAAGCTTTAAAAATAAATGAATTAATGAAAGTTTTTTACAGTAAAAGAAATATTAATCTTATAGATTTTAAAATAGAATTTGGTCGTTTTGAAGATAAAATAATTTTAGCTGACGAAATGTCTCCAGATACTTGTAGGCTTTGGGACTCTGAAACTAATGAAAAATTAGATAAGGATCGTTTCCGTAGAGATTTAGGAAATGTTGTTGAAGCTTACGAAGAAATTTTCAAAAGAATTTCTAAATAGTATAACTTTAGGAGGCTAAAATATATGCATGACGATAGATTAAAAGAAGAATGTGGAGTTTTTGGTATTTTTAATAATGATTCTACAGATTCAGGGAGAATAGCCTATTATGGTCTTTTTTCTCTTCAACATAGAGGACAAGAAAGCTGTGGTATTGCTGTAATAGATGACACCGTTGTTAAGCAATACAAAGATATGGGACTAGTTCCTGAAGTTTTTAACGATGAAATATTAGATAAATTAACTGGTAAAATTGCAATTGGACATGTTAGATATTCCACTGCTGGTGGAAGTATCCGTCAAAATGCCCAACCT
>Ga0172377_10005528_pt1 | contig 12997 bp, 14 predicted proteins | sample Pumphouse3metaG_FD_119749 | JGI IMG/M metagenome (GOLD analysis project Ga0172377, IMG submission 119749) | Leachate microbial communities from a municipal landfill in Southern Ontario, Canada - Pumphouse #3 metaG | ecosystem: Engineered > Solid waste > Landfill > Unclassified | place: Canada... | reverse complement strand
TGTTTGATGTTGATCGATATTGATGATTTTAAGCGTATCAATGATGTCTATGGTCATCCTGCGGGCGATAAGGTGTTGGAGGAGGTTGGGAAGTTGTTGCGTCAAGGATTGCGTTTGTCGGATTATCCGTTTCGTTATGGTGGCGAGGAGTTGTTGGTGTTGTTGCCGGAAACACGTTTGACAACAGCGGTTGAGTTGGCTGAAGCTTTGCGTAGCTTAATCGCGGCGAGGTCAATTAAGTTGGAAAGCGAGCGCCATATTGCGGTGACCGTTTCGATTGGGGTGGCGCAATTTTTTGATCACCCGGATTATCATCGGTTGATTGAGTTGGCGGATCAAAAGTTGTATGAGGCTAAGCGTAGCGGTAAAAATCGGGTCTGCTTTTAAGGCTTAGGCCATCACGTCGATAATCGTGCCAATCATTTGATCATAGGTTTTGATGGCTTTGGCGGAGGCTTCAATTTGCTGCGCATCGCGTTTGTGGTTGATGAGCGGTTCGGCTTTATCGGTTTGCTGTGGGCTGGCGATTTTTGCGCTGTTTTCGGTGAGTTGTTGAAAACCGTTTTGAATACCTTGATAGGCGTTCATCATCGGGTTGGCTTGAATATTCATGTTTTGTTTTCCTTTTTGGGTGTGGTGCTTAGCGTCTTCTTGGCGCTGGCGTTTCTGCTATTTTCTCGACAAATGGGTCGCGTTGCAACTCATACGAAATAAAAATAGGCCCGTAGCGATCGCTTCCCACGCGGTCGATTCGAATAACCAGTTGCTCATCTCGCCAAATATAGGCCGGATAGGTCGGGGCGCCATCGCGACTTTTACGTTCAACGGCGTGCGGTTGGCCAAAGGTTTTGACTAAATCGCGCGCGACATCTTCAGTTTGCAGGTCGGCGTAGTCATTGCGGTATTTCAATCCGCTGCGCCGTAGCAGACGCTTGGCTGAGATGACTTTACCATTGGCATCGTATCGAAATTCGACATAGTAGCTGTCGCGCAGATTGGATCGGGTAAAAAACTTGTCAAGGTTGCGATGATTGAGCGTGGCGCGTTCTTGTTGAAAACCGCCAAGGTTGCTTAGCTGTTCGCGTACTTTGTCCATATCAGCTTCGAGTAGCTTGATGCCCAGCAGGCGCGCTTCTTGCGGCGCAACAACTTGTGCCCCACCTAACATCGGCAGGGTGAGCGAAATAACTAAGCCGCTTAACCTTAACCAGTTCATGCGATTGTTCCTTGTGATGTGTTCTACAGCTATCGGCAATCGAGGGCAAAACGTTAGCAAGCATCATTCCAAAATGTGCTTATTTGCATTAAGGGTTCGCCCATCTTTAGCTTTAGGTGAGGTTCTTGCTCAGTGGGCGCTTCAAAGTAGGCGAGTTGGCTGCGCATGATGCGGCTGTCAGCATCGGATGGGTCTTGATTGTGTTGTTGGCGTTGGGTTATCCACGCCTCGGCTAGATGCGGGTCGGGTTGAATGCTTAGGGTAAGGTAGCGGCAGGATAAGGTGTGTGCCAGTTCGATAAAACGCTGGCGATGTTTGGCTTGCAAGAAGGTGGCGTCGGCGATTACGCTTAGTCCGGCTTGCAGCGCAGATTGGCAGGCCTGGTAGAGTGTTTGGTAGGTGGCTTGGTTCATGGCGCCGCTGTAGAGTTTGGCGCGTTGTTGTGCATTGACTCGTTGTGTGGGGGCGATACCGAACAGGCGCTTGCGTTCAAGGTCCGAGCTGATGATGAGCGCGCCAGTTTGTTGGTGTAGCTGGTCGGCGAGAGTGCTTTTGCCGCTGCCGGAGATGCCTTGCATCACATAGAGTGTGGGCGGGGTGTGTTGGGGGTAGGCGTAAGATTCGGCTAGGCTAATGTAGTTGATAAGGTCGTCGAGATAGGGTTGGGCGGCGTCCGTTTGTAGTTGTTGGTAACGCAAGCCGCTGATTTTGGCGCGCACCAGTGCGCGATAGGTTTGGTAAAAACGCAAAAGTAGCAGGCCTGCATAATCACCGTTGAGGCGTAAATAGCGGTTGAGCAGGTCGGCAGCGAGCGTGTGTTGATGGCCGGCGTCGAGGTCGATGAGTAAAAACGCGAGGTCGCTGAGGGTGTCTATCCAGCGAAATTGTTCGTTAAATTCTATGCCGTCAAACAGGGTTGGGCGCTCGTCGATTAGGGCGATGTTGTCTAGGTGTAGATCGCCGTGACAGGCGCGTACAAACCCTTGTTGTTTGCGTTGCTCAATAAGGGGCGCGAGTAGCGTGTGTTGGTGTTGTGTCCAGTGGGCGAGTTGCTTTAGGCGTTGGCTTAGGTCGGTGCGTTGCAGTTTTTCGGCTAAATTCAGTAGCGTGGGGAAGTTGTCGCTCATCGGTTCGAGCACGCAGGGTGCGCTACCCCAGTAGGCCTGCGCATCGACTTGTTCGGCTTGGCGGTGAAAGTCGGCAATAGCGCGGGCGAGTAGTTCGGTCTGTTCGCGGCTAAGGGGGTGGTGGTGCAGGTAGCGGCTTAGCACTTTGTCTGGGTCGAATTGGCGCATTTTTATCAGGTAGTCGGCAATTTGCAGGCCTGCTAGGGGCTGAAAACTAAATTGGTCGCCGCTTGTGTTTTGGTATAGCGTGATGAGGTCAAGGTAGAGGTTGGGCGCTGTACGCCGGTTGAGCATCATTTCCATCTCACAATAGGTTTTACGTGCGGCGAGGTCGCTAAAGTCAAGAAAGCCGAAATTCACCGGTTTTTTGAGTTTGTAGGCGTAGTCTCCTGTGAGAAAAACCGTGGAAATATGGGTTTCGATGCGCGTGATCGTTTGGCATGGATGGGGGTAGTGTTCGGGCTGACTGAGCCAGTTTGTAAGTGCCGTGTGGGTGGATTGGGTCATGGTGTGGTTGTCCGTTGTTGTTGGCGGGCAATGGCATCGCGTTGCCAGTGAGTGATCGCCCATGGCCAGAGTTCGCTTAGCGACGCGTGTTGGAGTGCGTTGGGCGGTTGCTGACCGAGAAAATCGAGTGCTTGCCAAAGTAGGTGTGTGGCTTGGTGGGTGGCTAGCGCCGGGCTGTTTGCGGACTTGCTCAGTTTGATACCTTCGGCACTGAGCGCAATCGGGTGGTGGGCGTAGTGAGGCGTCGGGCGTTTGAGCGCTTGCAGCACGAGGGTTTGGGCCAGCGCACTGTTGAGAAGGTCGCTGCCGCGAACAACATGGGTGATGCTTTGTTCGGCATCGTCGATTGCGCAGGCGAGTTGGTAGCCAAACAGGCCATCTCGTCGGCGCAGAATAAAATCACCCAACAGCGTAGTTAGGTCGAATTGGTGTTGTGGTTGAATCGCATCGTGAAATAAATAGGGGCCAGTTGAATAGGGTGCGATGTTGAAGCGAATGGCGCAGTCTGCACGAGGCGTGAGGGCGCGTAGGCGACAATGGCCATCGTAAATGCCATTGGCTTGGCGGTTGAAAATAGCTTTGCGGCTGCAGTCGCAAGCGTAGGCGTGTTGTTCATCGATCAGGGTGTCGAGCGCGTGTTGGTAGGTGTGGAGGTGCTCGGATTGGTAGCGTATATCGCCTTCCCACTCAAAACCGAAGCTTTCGAGGGTGTGTAAAATATGGGTAATAGAGGCGGGTTGTACGCGCGGGGTGTCGATATCGTCAATTCGAACGAGCCATCTGCCGTGGTGGGCTTTGGCGTCAAGGTAGCTGGCGCAAGCGGCAATCAGTGAACCGAAATGGAGCGCCCCCGATGGCGTGGGGGCAAAGCGTCCGATATAGCCGCGAGTAGGCATTGGCTGATACCGACTCTGGTTGTTTAGGCGATGCCTTGTTTTTCGCGTATTTCTTGCTGACGCTTCATTTCGACGGTTAAGGTCGCAGTTGGGCGTGCCTCCATGCGCGCAAGGCCAATTTCGTCACCACTAATGCGGCAGTAGCCGTATTCGCCGGTTTCGATGTCTTTGAGTGATTGGTCGATTTTGGCAATCAGTTTGCGTTCGCGGTCGCGAGTTCGCAATTCGAGGGCAAATTCTTCTTCTTGTGTGGCGCGATCGTTTGGGTCGGCCGGAGTCGATGAATCTGAGCGTAAATGGGATACGGTCGATTCGGCCTCATCCATGAGCTGCTTTTTCCAAGCTAGCAATTTGTTTTTGAAATGCTCTTTCATGCGTGGACTCATGTACTCTTCGCCTTCTTGCGCAACGTAAGAAGGGTAGTCTTCAATAAAAGTACTCGGCTGATCCATTGAATTCTCCAAAGTTATTTTTATATTTAGCGGATACGCGCAATCCATTTGGGACAAGGTGGTTGAGCGCGTTAAATTTTAGGTTGTCCCGTGCTTGGCAAAATGCAAACGCGATTTTATAACAGGTTTTGCTGTGCTTAACAAGTGATTGCTGGCTGTGATGGTTGTGTTATGTGCGTTTTTGGTAGCCTGATGGTTGTTTTTACGGCGCGCGTATGGTGGTATTTGAGTTTTGTGCATTTTGTGAATAAATCAGTAAAACTCGGTCGGGGTTGAATTTAGGGTGTTTTTAACGCAAAATGCAACTGGATTTTGATACTAAAAGGATAGTTTATGGCGGCATTAGAAGCGTTGTTGTTTGATGTGGATGGCACGTTGGCCGATACCGAAAAAGACGGTCATCGAGTGGCATTTAATTTGGCGTTTGAAAAAGCGGGTTTGGATTGGCATTGGGATGAGACTTTGTATGCCGATTTGTTAGCGGTGACAGGGGGCAAAGAGCGAATTAAGTTTTATCTAGATAAATTTAATACGGCTTTTGTTAAACCGGCTGATTTTGATGATTTTGTTAAGGGATTACACGCTTCTAAAACGGATTTTTATACCGCGTTGATGGCACAAGGCGCAGTACCGCTACGCCCGGGAGTCGCGCGTTTGCTGCGTGAGGCGCGTGCGGCGGGGATGCGTATGGCGGTGGTGACTACTACGACGCCGGAAAATGTGAGTGCGTTATTGGAAAATGCGCTTGCACCGGATGCGATGAGTTGGTTTGAGGTGATTGCGGCAGGGGATATTGTGCCAGCGAAAAAACCTGCACCCGATATTTATCATTGGGCATTGGACAAAATGCAGTTGTCGCCAGCGCAAGCGATCGCGTTCGAGGATTCACGTAATGGCATTTTGTCGTCGTTGGGCGCGGGTGTGAAAACGATTATTACCATTAATGGTTATACGGCTGCTGATGATTTTAGCGGCGCGACCTTGGTGTTAAGCGATTTGGGCGAGCCGGGGCAGGCGTTTGAGGTATTGAGCGGCGATGCTAAAGGTCAAAGTTATGTCGATTTGGCGTTGGTGAAGCAGCTTCATCAAGCTTAATACGCCACAGAGTAGAGTGATGCGCCTCGGTGGGTTGTGAAATCCGCGAGGCGTTTTTATTGGGGCGCGTGTGTAAAATGTTCTGTGGGCTTAACAAACCCTATGGATCTGGTGTTTGTTAAGCATTTGTTTTTGAGCCAAGAAGATGCGAAGGCGTCAAGTATCTAACAGGCTTTAGAATAAGACGGCTTAATTCTGCGTTTTAATTTGGCATTAGTCGCGTTGCGAGAGATTAGCAGGCCTGCTAAGTGTCTATTTAGTTGTTCTCGGTAGTGCTGTGTTTGGGGGTAAGGGCATCTCCCTCAAATTCAATCCCAGCCCAGCCGTAGCGCATGAAGTTGCGTATGTTTTGATGGTCATCTCCTTGCGGGTGTGCAAGAACGTCTTGTGTATAGTAGGCGCCAAAGGCATTAAGCGTGGTTTGTTCGTCGAGCTGTTGGTGTTTGGCGAAGGCAAATAGTTTGCATGATCCGTTATTTTGACCAGCGGCGTTGTGGGTATCGCCATTGCGAAATGCGGTAGGGGTGAAGTCGTAGTGCTGGTCAATCGTGTCGATAACGGTTTTGAAATCGCCAGGCTGGTGTTGAAGTTGGGTGATAAGCTGGTTGAGAGTCATGGTCGTCTCCTGTCGATGTTAAAAGCGCAGATTGTATCAATATGACAGGGGTGTGGGGGATAAAATGGTGATGGCGATGCGGCCGACTGCCGCTATCGCCGATCGGGGTATTAAGCCGGTGTTTGTTGTGAAGGGTTGGAGCTTAGTCCCATTTGTTCCATTTGTTGTTGGCGAAAATCTTGCAGACCTTTTTGTACGAGTTCGTAGGTTTTTTCGGCATTGTCTTTGATTGAGCCTTCATAGACACCAAAGCCTTTTAATATCGAACCGGCTTCTTCAAAGCCTTTTTCAATGCCACCACCAATGACGGATAAAAACTTGTCTAACAAGGCTTCGCCTTGCAGATCGGGGTTGGAGGTTTTGTAGGCTTCGAAAAAGCCTACGGTACCTTGGACGATTCGGTTGGCGGTGTTTTCAGGCGACCAGTATTCCATGCCACCTTGTTCGGCGAGTTTTTCTTCGCTGATCGCGTTTGGTCCGAGTTCAGGCGCGAGTACTTCATTTAGTTTATCTACGGTTTCTTGAAATAAAATGCGTAACGCGTTTTCATCTTTGGGCGCACCTTCACCAAATAGGTGTTGGATAAGGCTGGCCTGGGTTTGAATTTTTAATGTTTCTTGGCTTACGTTCTGTTGAATTTCTGTTTCATTTGGGTTGGTTGCAGTTTTTTCTGTTTTTGCACTGTGAACATCCAGTCGAGCAGTGCTTTGATAGGCTTGCGTACTGGTGGTTGTAGGTTGTATGGACATGGTATTCTCCTTCCGGTCGGGGTTTTGTAGGTTTTTTTAATTTTTAATGCTTAGAATCTCATTTTAGGTATCGGCCAAGTTGGTGAAACCTTAACGACAAAAGGGTGCAAAAATGCTATGATTCGCGGTTTAAATTTTTGTAGTGTCAGTCAAAATGGAACTTAATCCGATTTATAACCTTATTGAAGATTTCCAAGCGCGTAGTCACGTGCTTAGGGGGTATCTTTGACTACGATAGCAAAGCCGAGCGTTTGGTGGAAGTATCGCGTGAATTAGAGGACCCGAAAATTTGGGATAAACCAGAGCGCGCGCAAAGCTTGGGTAAAGAAAAGGTTCAGCTTGAAAATATCGTGGAAACCCTTGATAGCTTAAGCGATGGGTTGGCCGCTTGCGCCGAGTTGCTGGAGATGGCGGAAGCCGAGCAGGACGAGGCGATGGTTGACGAGGTGAAGGCCGAGTTAGACAGCTTGGGTGTTAAGCTGGATAAGTTGGAATTCCAGCGTATGTTTTCCGGCGAAATGGACGCGAATAATTGTTATTTGGAGATCCAATCCGGTTCTGGCGGTACCGAAGCGCAAGACTGGGCGAGTATGTTGTTACGTATGTATTTGCGCTGGATTGAACGCAAAGGCTTTAAAGCTGAAGTGCTTGAGGTTTCCGATGGCGATGTCGCCGGGATTAAAGGAGCCACGGTGCATGTGGTGGGCGAATATGCCTATGGTTGGTTAAGAACCGAAACCGGGGTGCATCGTTTGGTGCGTAAATCGCCGTTTGATTCGGGTAATCGTCGTCATACCTCGTTTGCGTCGGTGTTTATTTCGCCGGAAGTCGATGATAACGTGCAAATCGACATTAATCCGGCGGATTTACGCATAGACGTATATCGGGCCAGTGGCGCGGGTGGTCAGCACGTAAACCGAACCGAATCGGCGGTGCGTATTACCCATTTGCCGACCAATACCGTTACCCAATGTCAAAACGGTCGTTCACAACATCAAAACAAAGATGAAGCGATGAAGCAGTTGCGTGCGAAGCTCTATGAGTTGGAAATGCAAAAACGCAATGCGGAAAAACAGGTATTGGAGGATTCGAAGTCGGACATCGGTTGGGGCAGCCAAATTCGCTCTTATGTACTAGATTCGGGGCGCATTAAAGATTTACGCACCAGTGTCGAAACCGGAAATACCAGCGCCGTGTTGGACGGCGATTTAGACCAGTTTATCGAAGCCAGCTTAAAAGCCGGCTTGTAATGTAATTCACCACAGAGACACGAAGGCGCGAAGAAAAGCCTCTAGAAGAAACCCTCTCTTAGGTGCGTAGCCTTTGTGCTCCAGCGACGCCTCTTTTTGCAAAGCAAAAAGCCGAAGGAGTCGGGGCACAAGGCGAAAGCACGGGCGCAGTTAGCGTGGCTCTGTGGTAAAAAATACACAATATTAGGAATCAATCATGTCAGAAAACAACACCACCGCCGCAGCGGAATTAGACGAAAACAAAATCATCGCCGAACGCCGCTCAAAATTGGATGCGATTCGTCAAGCCGGCCAGGCTTATCCGAATACCTTCCGCCGTGATGTATTGGCGCAGGATTTGCAAAACACCTATGGTCATAAAACCAAAGACGAATTGGCGGCGATGGAGCCGGTGCGCGTCAAGGTGGCCGGTCGCATGATGTTGCGCCGCATTATGGGCAAAGCCAGTTTTGCCACCCTGCAGGACATGAGCGGCCGTATTCAGGCGTATATCACGCGTGACGATTTGCCCGAAGGCCTGTATAACGAGCAATTCAAAAAGTGGGATTTGGGCGACATTATTGGTGTCAGTGGCTATTTGTTTAAAACCAATACCGATGAACTCTCGATTCACGTTGAATCGATTGAGTTGATTACCAAAGCGATTCGCCCATTGCCGGATAAGTTCCACGGCTTACAAGACCAAGAAGTGCGTTACCGTCAGCGTTACCTTGATTTGATTATGTCGGAGCAAAGTCGCAAAACCTTTGAAGTGCGCTCGAAAGTGATTCATGCGATGCGCGAATTTTTTGTGCGCAAAGGCTTTATGGAAGTCGAAACCCCGATGATGCAAGTTATTCCGGGTGGCGCATCGGCGAAACCGTTTGTTACCCATCACAATGCGTTGGATATGCCGCTGTTTTTACGTATCGCGCCGGAATTGTATTTAAAGCGTTTATTGGTTGGCGGTTTTGAAAAAGTATTCGAAATCAACCGTAACTTCCGTAACGAAGGCTTATCAACGCGCCACAATCCTGAATTTACCATGGTGGAGTTCTATGAAGCCTATGCCGACTATATCGACATGATGGACTACACCGAAGAAATGTTTAAAGAACTGGCGCAGATGGTATTGGGTTCCGGCCAAGTGCCTTATCAAGGGCAAATTTTCCATTTCGACAAGCCGTTTGCACGTATCACCATGAAAGATTCGATTGCGTTGTATAACGAAGGCGTGAAAGCCGACGATTTAGACAATATCGAATACTGTATTGCGTTGGCGGAAAAATTGAAAATTGATATTCGTCCGGGGTATGGTTTAGGCAAAATCCAAACCGAAATTTTCGAAGCCACGGTTGAACATCGTTTGATGGATCCGACCTTTATCACCGAATATCCGGCAGAAGTGTCGCCTTTGGCGCGTCGAAATGACCAAAATCCGTTTGTTACTGATCGTTTTGAATTGTTTATCGGCGGACGCGAATTGGCAAATGGTTTCTCTGAGTTAAACGATGCTGAAGACCAAGCTGAGCGTTTTATGGAACAGGTCCGTGCCAAAGAGTCGGGTGATGATGAAGCCATGCATTACGATGCGGACTTTATCACTGCACTCGAACACGGTATGCCACCGGCAGCGGGGCAGGGTATTGGGATTGATCGTTTAATTATGCTGTTCACCGATTCCGCTAGTATCAAGGACGTCTTGCTTTTTCCGCATATGCGCCCAGCGTAAAACAATTTGTTACCGAGTGTTACCTAAGCCCCGCAAATGCGGGGTTTTTTATGGATTGGATATTTATTTTGAGCTACCAACGTGGTTATGGTTTGTTTAGGGAGTACGCGCTTTTTTGGCGCTTTTGGGATAAATCAAACCTAAATGGATGCTAGCGCTCCCTCGGTTAGTCGAAGTGCTCTAAAGTCAATGTGATTCACTCAGCTAAATCTAAGCAGACTTTGATAGTGGGTTCATTTTGCTATTGTGTATCTAAGGCAATACTTAGTTGGCCCGCGTGCTATGTTGGCATGTTAAAATCAAATTATTTTATTGGCTATGGATTCTTAACATGACACTGCAACGCCTTCCCATGCTGATGACGTGGGCGCGAATTTTTCTTATCCCTGTGTTTGCGTTAATTTATTATTTACCATTTGATTGGGCGCATTTCGCCGCCATGCTGGTGTTTGTGTTAGCGGCGATTACCGACTGGTTAGATGGCTTTTTAGCACGACGTTTTAATGCAACCAGCCGCCTTGGTGCGTTTCTTGATCCGGTCGCGGATAAGCTGATTGTCGCCGTAGCGCTGATTGTTGTCGCTGTAGAATACCAACACTGGATTGTCACCTTATCAACTATTGTCATTATTATGCGCGAAATGACCGTATCGGCGTTACGAGAATGGATGGCACAGCACCAGTTGAGTGAGGTTGTGGCGGTTTCGAAAACCGGTAAATATAAAACCACGTTTCAATTAATCGCTTTGGCGTTATTAATTTATGGCGGTAACTTATTTGGTATGCCTTGGGTTGAGGTTGGTCTTATCTTATTGATAATAGCAACTTTTTTAACCGTGTTGTCTTTGTGGCAATACGGTCACGCCGCTTGGCCCGCAATTAAACCGCATTTATAATTGTTTTTTTGTAAAAAACTGCTTGACGTTTTTGTTACAGCCCCTATAATACGCCCTCATTGATGCGGGAATAGCTCAGTTGGTAGAGCACAACCTTGCCAAGGTTGGGGTCGCGAGTTCGAGTCTCGTTTCCCGCTCCAAATTATGGCTGAGTGGTAGAATGGCTATACAGCGGATTGCAAATCCGTGGATCTCGGTTCGATTCCGGGCTCAGCCTCCATAACCACAAGCTCCAAACATTGAAAAATGTCACCTGCCCAGGTGGCGAAATTGGTAGACGCAAGGGACTTAAAATCCCTCGGTGGAAACACCGTGCCGGTTCGACTCCGGCCCTGGGCACCATCTTAAGTCATTGATATTAAACGTTTATTTAGGTTGTTTGAAGTAGCATTTAAAACCACTTAAAAAACGCGGATATTAAGCAAGTATGCACCCTGTATGCACTTTGCTTTTTTAACCGCCCATTATTGGGAGTTAAAATCATGACTATTTCAGCACGCAAGCAAGGCAACAAAACCCGCTTTTATGCTCAAAAGCAGTACAAAGGCGTTCGCTATTCTCAATTATTCACCACACGCGCGGAAGCAGAAGAATGGCTAGACGATTTAGCCTATCTAGGTGCAACCGATGCACAAGGCAACCCTACCCGCAAAGCCAAAGCCGCTCAAATTATCATTGACGAAATCGACTTGAAGCGAGCGCGTAACCTTACCCCAACGCTATTAGATTGCATTCGCCTATTCGGTGCGGAATGTGACATACCGAGCACACCAAAATATATCAATCAATTAATGACCTTTGAGGGCTTACATGAAACGCCTGTTAATGAGATCACCCGCCTAATGTTCGAGATGGAACTAGACAAGGTACAAGAAGCCCGAAATTTAAGCGATGGAACGCGCAACCGATACCAAGCGGCATTCAGTAGCCTATTCAAGTTTTTAGCGCGTCATAAGGACTTCAAGCAATACTCTCTAGTTAATCCCACAAAGGACGTGCCGCGTGGTAAAGAGAGCAAAGGCAGAATGCTATTCCTAGAAAAAGATCAGCAGGTGCAACTATTGCAGGCTTGCAAAGATAGCGACTGGAACGGCTTATACTTGCTGGTTTATATGCTTTTATTGACGGGTTCACGGCGCAATGAAATAGCGCGGCTACGCTGGGAGAACGTGGACTTAAAAGAGGGGATTATTACCCTAGTTAAAACTAAAAACGGTACAGACCACGCCGTTAAATTGCCAGCGAGTGCAATTAAGATGCTTAAAGAGTGGAAAATTAGCCAGCCTGTATCGAATTGGGTATTTCAGCACAGAACAGACCCACGCCGCCCGATGGTTAATTTTGATCACCATTGGAAGCAAGCAAAAGAAGCGGCTAATATGCCAGCAGGGCTAAGGGTGCATGATTTACGCCACACCACAGCAAGCACCATGCTTCAAGATGGGTATAGCCTAGAGGACATCAAGGCAACGCTAAACCATAAATCCGTAATGATGACCAACCGCTATGCACACGCGCTTAATATTAAAGACACAGTTGCAAATCGAAATATTGATTTTCTTAATCAAAAGGTGATGTGATGACAAATTTAAACATTAGCTTTATGCCAAACTGGATTGAAAAGCTTGAGCAATCACCCAAACAGGCAAACCTAGACTATTTAAGGGCACAGGTAAGGCGAACGCCACAAATACTGGATAACCTAACACCTAGTGACTTAAAACGTCTTGTGATGCTTTTAAGCGTGGATAGTATGCCAGAGGGCAGACCACGAAAACCAGATGCAGGAAAACCAGCACGGCTGCGAAGCACAGCGGCTTTATTACACGCCAACCTAGATGGCATTAGCTGGAGCAAAGCAATTGAAAAAGCTGGACTAGACCCAAAGAAACATAAAAAACCCGATGCGCTCAATGTTGATTTACTGTTAGAACTAATCATACCTAGCTTTGAGTTTTCATCAATAGGCGCAATGCCAACAATGAATAAACCTACTGAAACACTAGAACGATTTAGCCTATCTTATAGCGATGTAATCCAAGCACTAGACAATCTAAACACCCCCGCTTAAACGATTAAGTTTTGGCGGGTTTTAACCCCACCTACACCCGCCTAATATCGCCCTGCTATTTCAAACAACTTTGAATAACTAGGAGGGCTAACCATGCCAAACATTAACGATTTAACACCAATTGCACAATTTGCAGATGAATACAGCCAACGCCTAGGAGTCAAGCCGCGCTCATTGCGCATGATGATTGACCGCAACCAAGACGAATTAATCAACGCTGGAGCAGTATTCAAGACCAAAGGCAAAAGCCGCTTGATTGATGCTCAAAAATTCATGGCTTGGTACTTGGAACACTAAGCGAAAGATGATTAATCCCACACAAGAGCAACAAAACAAAGGCTTTAACGGTAGCAGATGCGTTTTGAATTGCAATGATCAACAACAATGGAGCGAAACCGCAGGAAGCCGCAAG
>Ga0172377_10005526_pt1 | contig 13000 bp, 11 predicted proteins | sample Pumphouse3metaG_FD_119749 | JGI IMG/M metagenome (GOLD analysis project Ga0172377, IMG submission 119749) | Leachate microbial communities from a municipal landfill in Southern Ontario, Canada - Pumphouse #3 metaG | ecosystem: Engineered > Solid waste > Landfill > Unclassified | place: Canada... | reverse complement strand
TGAAGAGATAGAGGCGGGCCGCCACAAAAACATGATTATCTGCCCGGATCAGGAAGCGGCAGAGAAGATGATTGCCCGCGTAATGGAGATAAAAGATGAGGGAGATACCGCCGGCGGCGTGGTGGAGGTTATAGTCCGCGGGGTTCCGGCAGGCCTTGGAGAGCCGGTCTTTGATAAGCTCTCCGCATCCCTTGCCCATGCCGTCATGAGCGTGGGGGCCGTGAAGGGCTTAGAGTTTGGCGCCGGGTTTGGGGTGGCAAACATGAAGGGCTCCGAATGCAACGATATCCCATATCTTAAAGACGGAAAGGTGCGCTTTAAGACCAACAATGCGGGCGGAATGCTGGGCGGCATCTCAAACGGAGAGGATATAGTTTTGCGGGCGGCCGTAAAGCCCACGCCTACCGTATCCGTAGACCAGCAGACGGTAGACATGGAAAAGATGGAAGAGGCTACGCTGGGCGCCATCACCCGCAGAGACCCAACCCTTCTCTCCAGGATAATCCCGGTAATAGAATCTATGACCGCCATAGCCCTGGTTGACCACCTTATGATGTGGGCGGGCTACGACAGCCAGCAGAAGTTTGAGCACAAATGGTAGAACCCCCGGGCCGGAGAGCGCATATCTCCGGCCCGTTTTTTATGCTCTTTCCTTAAAAGCCGTTTCCCTCCCGCCCCAAGCGGGCATAAAGATAAGGGGGGAGGAACATGAAAAAGGGAAGAGCAATCCTTGGCGCCTGGATAGCAATAATCCTCTTTGGGCTGGTGTTTCCTGCAGCCTACATATCTGCCTCCCGCCTGCTTGATGAGGCGCTTGGAGCAGAAATTACTCCGCCAGATGCCGTCTTTGCAATTGCCGGAGCCTTTTTTCTTACCATAGGAATCTTCTGGGTGCTCTGGGCTTACTCTTACATCCATTTTGCGGGCAGAGGCTCCCCTATAGAGGCTTTTGGCTATGCGCTGCTCCCCACAGAGCAGCTGGTAACAACCGGGCCGTACGCCTACACGCGCAACCCCATGCTCCTGGGATACCTTTTTGTGCTCCTTGGAATAGCCTTCTACGCCAATACAATCTCCGGGCTGTTGCTTATACCGGCAATAGGAATTTTTGCGGTTATCTACATTGCTGTCTTTGAAGAAGCCGCCCTTGCCGGACGGTTCCCCGGCCAGTACAGGGCCTACCGCCGCCGCGTGCCCATGCTCTTCCCCCGGCTCCGCCCTTCCATCCCCTGAATAATCACATATTGAGCACTTGCGGATTTAGTGCTATACTTGTCACAAAGTTGAAGAATAATTCACAAAAGATTTTACCGGCACGGCATATTGTTGTTAACTTTTTGTATTCGCGAGCGTATATTATAGATGTCTCTAGCCGCAAAACAATTAAAGTATGAAGCCGATGAAGAGTTGATGTCCTGCTTCCAATCTGGGGATAACTCTGCCCTTGAAGAGATAGTTTCAAGGTACCGGAAACCCCTCTTCAACTTCTTCTACAGAATGGTGGGCAGGCGAGAGACGGCCGAAGACCTGGTGCAGGAAACCTTTCTTAAGGTCTACAGGTTCGGCAGCACCTTTAGGGGAACGGAAGCAAAGTTTAGCACATGGCTCTACTCTGTGGCAAGCAACCAGTGCAAAGACTACTTCAGAAGCTCTGCACGGCGCCCGGAGACATATGCAGAAGAGCTTGAAAAGGAACTTGCAGAGAACTTTGAGAGCGTTCTGGCCTCCCCTTTCAGCTCATCGGTAGAGAACCATCTTATACGTATGGAGCTGCAGGCTGCGCTTAAACTTGTAATAAACTCCCTGCCGGAGAAGGAACGCATAGCCATCCTCCTCCGGGAATATCAGGGGCTGGAGTACAAAGAGATAGCGCAGGCGCTCTGCTGCCCCATAGGGAGCGTAAAGGTGCTGCTTTTTAGAGCCAGAAAGCGTCTGCGGGAGCGGCTGGAGAACTTTATTATAGAGTAGCGAGCGTTTTGTTTAATGAAGTGCAGCAAAGCCAGAATTCTGCTCTCCGCCATGATAGACGGAGAGGTATCTTCCAGAGAAAGATTTCTGCTAAAACAGCATCTTGATGCATGCCCCAGGTGCAAGGAAGAGATGGGGGATCTGCGCGCTCTTCGGGCGTTTATGTCCCTCTGGCCGGAAGAGGAACCCTCCCGGCTGGCAAGGAAACCATCCATCCCCAAAAGACCCGCTGGATAGGGTTTTTATCAGCAGAATATATATATCAGGAACCCTATGTAAAAGATAATCCCCGCCATAAGAGAATACGGGCTCAGTTTTCCGCAGATTTTAAGCTCCGCCCAGGCAAAAACAGAGGCGGCAAGCGCAGCAATACCCGCCGCAAGGGCATGAGCGTTTAAAACCCAATCCGTAAAGAGAATCCCTATGGCTGTGGGGATGCTGCTCTGAAAGACCATGGCGCCCGTTATATTCCCCAGCGCAAGAGTATCCTTCTTCTGCCTTATCCAGATCACGGAATTAAACTTCTCCGGAAGCTCTGTTGCAATGGGGCTTATAATTGTTGCCAATATAAGCGCCGATACTCCGCTTGCAAGGGCTATCAGGGATAGGTTCTGCACAAACAGGTGAGCCCCCCCGACTATGCAGATTAAAGCAAACGCTACCTGTGATACCACTATTCTAAGCCTTGGCGAGGCAGCCCTTCTGTGGAAGTGAAGCGGGTGAATTTCGCTCTCATGGGAAGGGTCTTCTGCATAGCAGAAGGTGTTGCGCACATAGTAGACATATGCCCCAACAAGAAAGACGGCGGCGGCAATTTTAAGCGGCCTGTTGGGAAGAAACGCCGCGCCAATGGCAACGGCATATACCAGAAAGAACGATCTTAAATCCCTACCTACAACAACGGGAGAAACGTTAACAACCTTTGTCCGGCGCCCGCTGGAGGCAAAACCTAAAACGGCGGCGCCTGTAACAAAGAAGGCCAGGGTAGAGAGCATAAGCGGCGCGCCAAGTATAGCGCCTATGCCTATATCATGCCCCTTGCCCGCGCCGGAAAACAGGATGGCAATAACCGGAATCATAGTCTCCGGGAGCGCAGTACCCACTGCGGCAAGTACGCTGCCTACTGCTCCCTCTGCCAGTTGAAGCTTTTTTCCAAACCATTCTATCCCGTTTGTAAAAAGCTCCGCTCCAAGAAGGATTATCCCCAAACTTACAATAAGCAGCACTATAGACAGTATCAATCCCAACTTCACCTTTCTGCCGGATACCGGCACTATAACAGTTTTTTTGCTTCGGCTTGCTACTTCACCAAAAAGTTATGATATTTAACAGGGCTTCGGCAGCGACGCTTCGCTCTGCGACCGAAGTATCTTCCCCGGGGGGTTATGCCCCTTCGCAACAGGGCTTCGGCAGCGGCGTGCTTTGCACTCTGCGACCGAAGCATCATCCCGGGGGTTGATGCTCCTTGCAACGTCCGCGGTGCTTTGTACTCTTCTACCGAAGATCCGCCGTTACGCTATGCTCCTATACGCCTGACTTCGTTTTCTTTAACAAAGACAAACCCAAGAACAACACATATTGTAAGAGTTGCCGCGCTTATAATAAAAGGGGCGTACTGCGGATTAACGGAGACTCCCGCCAGATTTATTGCTTGCATATCATAGAGCTTTGGGCCAACGTATGCCCCCGCTGCGGCGCCTATCCCCTGCGCCGTGCCCAGTGCCCCTATTACCGCGCCCCTGGCCTTGGGGGCTGCAATATCTGCAACAAGAGCCAGCCATGCCGGCATAGCCATAACAAAACCCGTGCCAAGCAAAATTCCGGCAACTGCAAACTGCCATGCCGTGTTAGAAGAGGCTACGCCCCACATGGCAAATGCAGAGAGAAACAATCCTACTCTTACAGACCTGACCTTACCCCATCTGTCGCCCAGGTTTCCAAGCGCAATGCTTGATACCCCCACCACAATAGCTATTGGGAGCACCAGAACGCCAAAGCCTGTTTCGCTAAGATGAAGTTCATCCATGGCAAAGAGCTTCACTATGGGGATAAGCAATCCTATCCCAAAGAAGGCCATAAAGGCAAGCAGCATCATATCTGGAAGGGCTTTTATCCCAAGAAGAAGATCTTTAATCTTAAGCTTGCCCTCGCCTGCAGCGTGGGCCTCTATATCCTCCCTGGATCTTTGAGGAGTAAGAAAGAAGGCTATGACCGCTGTTATAAAAAAGAGCAGGCTTACAAGATAAAAAGATGCTATCCTGGAGTTTGTGTAGTCATTTGTAAATCCCCCTACAAACGGGCCCAGGGATATGCCTATTATGTAGGCTACGGTCATAACACCCATTGCGGTAGAACGTCTTTCCGCAGGGACGCTTCCTCCAATTGCGGCAATAACCGTGGGCCATATGGCGGCAGCCGCCAGCCCGTCGAAGGCTCTTAGAACAAGAATATACTCCAGTTTGTGCGCAGCGGCCATTCCAAGGGCCGTTAAGCAAGAGATAAGCGCCCCGCCAACAATAAGCGGGCGGCGGCCAAGCTTGTCCCCAAGCGAACCCATGGGCGATTTAAACGCCGTCTCTACCGCAAGAAACATAACATAGATAATCCCCAGGTGGGTTGTAAGGCCTATCTCCCTTACATACGGCTGTATTGCCGATTGGTTCATAACAGCATATGCCAGCTCTGCAATAGCTGATACTATACCAAGAAAGAGCAGGGCCTGGTATCTTTTAACAAGCTGAATTAAATTTATAAGAAATTGTGCCAACAGGCTCACCTTTTATTAAGCGGTATGTCCCCTGGTCTTTACAATTATACCTTTTTTAAGAGTTTCTGCTACTTCTCTCCCGCCCGGCAGAACGGACAGATGGAATTCTCTCCCCTGTGCAGCCCGCCGCACTTGATGCAGGGAGTCCACCCTGCCTTTCTTTTCCATTTTTCAAGTTTTGCAGAGGCCGTGAGCAGCCTTTTAACATCTTCCCCGGCATCCGGGCCTGCTTTGGAAGCCGTCTCTTCTATCTCTTGCAGCTCTTCTTCAGAGAGTATTATCTCTTTGGGGGACGGGCCTTTTTGCTCTTCTTTTCCGGGGAGAGCCTTTTTGGGGAGCTGCCCGGCCTTGAATATTATATCTTTTAATATCTCGGCGCCCATTCTTTTATTTAGCCTTGATATAATATCCCCTTTGTAAAGGTTCAGCTCGTTTGACCAGACGGAGTTTTTGGTAACTACAAACATTCTGCCGCCTTTTATAAACTCCGGCTGCGCCGCGCCGGAGAGTTGCTCCCCTACAACCTCATCCCAGAGCGACATAAGCTCAAACTCCCTAAGCCTTGCTCCAAGCCCCATGGTATCAAGGATTCTGGAGAGCAGCCCGCCCATATTTTCCGGTATTTTTGGGTTCACTCTTCCATCACCCGCCCTTCCTCTACTATAAAGATTTTCCCGGCCGACAGGAGCGTTTCATCAAAGGATTTTTTTGTGGGAGCAGTAAGGAAAGCCTGGCATCTTCCGCTTGTTATTTCAAAGATATGGGCTCTGCGAATTTCGTCCAGGTCCGTCATGACATCGTCCAGAAGCACAATCGGCGGCTCTTTTGATTCTTCTTCCATTACTTCAAACTCTGCAAGGAAGAGGCTCAGCCCAATAGTCCTCTGCTGCCCCTGGGATGCGTAGGTTCTTGCATCATGGCCGTTTATGGTAAATACAAGATCGTCTCTTTGGGGGCCTACAAGGGTTACCCCCCGCCTTATTTCTTCGCTCCCAATCTCCTGCAGGCGGGTCTGAAAGCTCTCCTTTATATCCGGCAGGGAGATATCTATCTTTGAAACGTACTTTACGTCCATCTCTTCCAGGCCTTCCGTTATTTGGGAGTGTATTACCCTGGCTATGCTTGAAATTCTATCTACAAAAGCAAGCCTTCTCTCTATAATCTCCGCCCCGTATGATGCAAGCTGTTCGTTTAGAACCTGCAGCACTCCGCTCCCGGACGGCCTGTATTCCATCTCCCGGAGCAGGCGGTTCCGCTGATCCAGAATTCTTCTGTAATTTGAAAGAAGCAGGCAGTACCGGGGCTGAATTTGGCTTATTTCAAGATCAAGAAACCTTCTCCGCCTGCCGGGTTCTCCGCGTACTATCTCTTCATGATGAGGTTCTATAAGGACTACGTTCACCTGTCCTATTACATCTGAAAGCCTGTTCTGTCGGATGGTATTGATGGATATCTGTTTCTTCTCATTACGGCTTAGGATTATGTCTATATCTATATCGTTCCTTGCTTCTCTGTGAACACATGCCTCTACATGGGCGCTCTCTGCCTTCCATTTTACCATCTCCGAATCCCTGCCTGCACGCCAGGAACGCGCAGTTGCCGCAAGGTAGACGGCCTCCAGCAGGCTGGTCTTTCCCTGAGCGTTTCTTCCAATCAGAATATTGAGCCCCTGTTCCGGGTGAAAGAGCAAATCAGCAAAGTTTCTGAAGTTTTGAAGGGCAAGGCGGGTTAGGTACATTCACTTTCCTTTAAGGCAAAATACTTATCCACAGTCCCTTAGTAATATAAATTCTATATTATCTAGCTTGTATTTATTATATAGCATGTTGATTCTGTTGATAACTTTCCCTCAAAGCCCCTTTTTATCAATAAACATATCATAAAACCGGCTTTTCAAGGGTGTGGATATCCTGTTGATAACCTAGGCGTAACAAAGTAACTTATCCACATTTTCCACAGCTGCCTGGCGGATAGTGAGTTATCCACAATAGAGATATACCGTTTATCAACAGGGCCTGTGGATATGTGGATATCCTGGATTATTGGCTAGAGCCGTCCGGCCTTCAGATCGCTGGAGAGGGTATCTACAATCTCTTTAACGGAAGGATCGCTCTCTATAAGGGCCTGCACGCGCTTGCAGCCGTGCAGTATGGTGGAGTGATCCTTCCCCCCAAAGGCCCGCCCAATGGCGGGGAGGGAGTAATTGGTGTGTTCCCGGCAAAGGTACATGGCTACATGGCGGGCAAGCACCAGGTCTTTCCGGCGGCTCCCGCTTAAAATATCGGCAAGTTCAATGTTAAAGGCATCCGCTACCGCCCTTTGCACGGCATCCGGGGCAAGTTCCGTAAACCTCTTCTCCTCCACGTACCTCCCCAGCACCTGGGATGCAAGCTCTGGGGAAAGCGGCGTTTTCATAAGGGATGAGTATGCCATAATGGTAACAAGCGCGCCTTCCAGCGCCCTGATATTGGTTTGAATAAGTTCTGCTATGCATGTGAGCACCGGAAGCGGAACATCTGCGTTCTCTGATTCGGCCTTGTTTCCAAGGATGGCTATCCTGGTTTCAAGGTCCGGCGGGGCAATATCTACCACCAGCCCGGATTCAAACCGGGATTTAAGGCGTTCCTCCAGCGGAGAAAGGTTCCTTGGCGACCTGTCGCTTGAAAGAATTATCTGCTTGTTCATCTGGTAGAGCGCGTTGAAGGTATGGAAGAATTCTTCCTTTGTGCGCTCCTTTCCGGCAAGAAACTGCACATCGTCAAGGAGCCACACGTCTATGCTCCTGTATTTTCTTCTAAACTCTTCTGTTTTGTGCTCCCTTAAGGCGGTTACATAGTGAGAGGTAAACATCTCCCCGGAGACATATGCAACGTGCAGCTCCGGGTGATTCTCCAGCACATGGTGGCCAATAGCCTGCAATAGATGCGTCTTCCCAAGCCCCGGCCCGCCGTAGAGGAAGAACGGATTGTAAACCACCCCCGGATTCTTTGCCGCAGAGAAGGCGGCCGCATGCGCAAGGCGGTTGCAGGGGCCAACCACAAAAGATGAAAAGATATATTTCTCATTCAGCTGCAGGGAGAACGGGCTTATGTTTCTCTGGGGCCGCTGCTCTTTTTTTACGGATGCAGACCGGCTTTTCTTCGGCTCTGCAGGAAGAAGGGTGAATTCCAGCTCTACAGAGGCGCCAAAGATAGATTCCAGCGCGGTCTTTATTAGCTCGGAATACTTTTGAAGAAAGATCTTTGCCAGTTCGCTTGCAGCGCCCAGGGTAAGCCTGTTTCCTTCCAAAGAGAGCGGCTTGGCGGTCTTGAAAAAGCTTTCAAAGCTTGGGCGGTTAACCTCCGGCTCAAGCAATCCAAGCGCGTCCGCCCAGGCGCGTTCCAGGGTTATATTGGCGTCCGTTTCTCCCAGGCGGAGCTGATTATCCAATTAAAAATCCTCCGAGGGGTTTTCTGCTGGTGAGGTTTTTGGGCGCACACCAACCTTGATTATAGCAGATGGCAGGTAGGCGTTCAAACGAAATTTTCAGGCGGAATGCAGCAGCACGCAGGTTTGACAGCCTGCTTAGGCGCATGATACCATAATGCACCTTAACCGTGAGCAGAAAAAATGCTCGCGGTTTTACTTTGTTAAGCAGAGGGGCATGGTATCCACCCCCTTGCAACAATCCCGGGAAGAAAAATGGCGGCAATATCTTTAAGCAGCGTTAGAAAATCTTTTGGGGCGTTTGAGGTACTGGATGATGTCAGCTTCACCCTCTCTGCCGGAGAGAAGATAGCGCTTGTCGGCCCAAACGGGAGCGGAAAAACCACTATTTTAAACCTTATACTGGGCCTGGACGAACCGGATTCCGGGCAGATCTCCGTAATCCCCGGCACAAGCATAGGCTACATGTCTCAGGACAGCCGCATAGAAGGCCGGCACGCCCTTATAGAGGAAGTAGCCAACTCCGCCACAGATATACTCCATCTGGAGGGCGAACTAAGGCGCCTTGAGCACGCCATGTCCGGCGAAGAAGGGGAGTGCCTGGACGGGCTCCTTGCAGAGTACGGCGAGGTTCAGGCAGAGTTTGACCGCCTTGGGGGATACGCCTTTGAAGCAGAGATTAAATCCACGCTCTCCGGCCTGGGCCTTGGGCCGGAACACTGGGAAAAACCCGTCTCCGTGCTCTCCGGCGGGCAAAAGACCAGGGCCGCGCTTGCCAAACTTCTGCTGCAGCAGCCGGATGTTATCCTTCTTGACGAACCCACCAACCACCTTGACATAGAAGCCTGCGAGTGGCTGGAGGAGTTTTTGCAGGATTTCTCCGGCGCCGTGCTTGTAGTATCTCACGACAGATATTTTCTGGACAGAGTTGTCACAAAAGTAGTAGACCTGCACGAGCGCAGCACCCGCACCTACCCGGGAAACTACACGGCCTTCTCAAAACAGAAAGAAGAGTTTCTGCAGCGGCAGTTAAAAGATTTTGAACGCCAGCAGGAAGAGATTAAAAAGGTGGAAGATTTTATCCGGCGTTACGGCGCAGGTCAGCGCGCCCGGGAAGCAAAAGGGCGTGAAAAGCGAATAAACCGGGCAGAACGCTTAAGAAAACCCAAAACAGAGCCGGATAAGATAAAGCTAAAACTAAAATCCGCCGCCCGAAGCGGGAATATAGTAATGGACCTTGTGGGCGTGGGGAAGGCCTTTGATGATAAGCCGCTCTTTAAGGGCCTGGACCTCCTTGTAGAGGCGGGCGACCGGATAGGGCTTATAGGGCCGAACGGCGCCGGAAAGACCACGCTCCTTAAGATGATACTGGAAGATGAAGAGATAAGCTTTGGGGACATCCACATGGGCCACGGGGTAGAGATAGGCTACTTTGACCAGCACCTGGACGGGCTGGACCCGGAGAACACAGTTATAGAAGAGATAATAGAGGCGGGGGATTTAACCCTGGGAGAGGCAAGGGGAATGCTTGCAAAGTTTCTCTTCACTGGCGACGATGTATTTAAAAAAATCTCCGCCCTCTCCGGCGGGGAGAGGAACCGCCTGGTGCTTGCCGGATTGATGCTGGCAAAACCCAACGTGCTTATTCTTGACGAACCCACCAACCATCTTGATATAGATTCCCGCCAGGCGCTTGATGCCGCGCTTAAAGATTACGACGGGACAATAATCCTCACCTCTCACGACCGCTACCTTTTAAACTCCGTAGTCACCCGCATTGTAGAGGTTTCCGGCGGGGCCGCCAGGGTGTTTGAAGGCAACTACGAATACTTTGCAGAAAGAGCCCGCGCGCTCCGTCCGCGCAGAACAAAGAAAAAGCCCAAGCCGGCCAAAAAAATCGTACAAAAAAAGACCGGGCCGTCAATAGCAGATGTAGAGTTGCAGATAGAAGATGCCGAATTCAGGCTTAAAGAGGTTTCCGGCCTGCTGAACGATGGAGATATCTACGCAGATGCAGAGAAATCTGCGGCGCTTCTTGCAGAATACAATGCCCTTAACGCGCGCATAACAGAACTCTATGCAGAGTGGGAAGCGCTGTCAGAGTAGGCGGAGAGACTTATGATTAAAGGCGTAATCTTTGATATGGACGGGGTGCTTGTAGATTCCGAGCCGTTTGTCTCCCGCGCGGCCATAAAGATGTTCTCAGAGCTTGGCTATGCAGTAAAGCCGGAGGACTTCCTCCCCTTTGTGGGCGCCGGAGAAGATAGATACATTGGCGGCGTGGCCCAAAAGTACGGCATAGAGCTTAATCTTCCCCAAGCCAAAGAGAGAACATATGCCATCTACGGAAAGATTGTAGAAGGCTGCCTTAAACCCCTTAAGGGCGTGTGCCAATTTATAGACAAAGCCAGGGCCAAAGGGCTTAAACTTGCCATAGCATCAAGCGCAGACGCCGTTAAAGTTAACATCAACCTTAAAGAGCTAAAGTTCCCCCCGGCCGCATTTGATGCCGTGGTGTGCGGCAATGACGTAGAAAAGAAGAAGCCCAACCCAAAGATATTCCTTCTGGCGGCAGAACGCCTGGGGCTCCTCCCGCAGGAGTGCCTTGTGGTGGAGGATTCCGTAAACGGCGTGAAGGCGGCAAAGGCTGCCGGCTGCCGGTGCCTTGCCGTTACAACAAGCTTTAGCCGGGAGGAGCTTACAGGCGCAGACTGGATTTCCCCAAACCTTGCAGAAGCCCCGGAAGAAGTCCTCAGCTGGTAGTTCCCTAAGCCCCCAAGGTACAAGCCGTGTTTAAGAGAGCAAAAAATGCGGTAAAACAGGTACAAAACGGCGTTAAGCATAGCCGTCTAAAGGAGACAGATATGGCGGATGTAGTCTTTTCCGTAGATGTTAAATGCCAGAGCCCAACCTGCGCAGAGGCCCAGGCGCGGGGGTTCACCTTTAAAGTGGACGAGCCGGAGCAGCTTGGGGGAACAAACGCCGGGCCAAACCCGGTGGAATACGTTATAGGCGCATATGCCGGATGCCTGAACGTGGTGGGGCACATGGCAGCAAAGGAACTGGGCTTTGATATACAAAACCTTCACATTCACGTTGAAGGCAGTCTGGATCCGGCAGGGTTTATGGGGCAGGATCCAAACGTTCGCCCGGGCTACAAAGAGATAAGGGTTAAATTCAACATTAAAACAGATGCCCCCAAAGAGACCCTGGACAAGTGGCTTGATATAGTGGGTAAAAGGTGTCCCGTGGGAGACAACCTCAGAAACCCCACACCCATCACTACAACCATGGAAATAAGCAAGCCCATGTAGATAATAGAGCACCCTGCGACGGCTTACCCTGGCTTCGCCCGCCGCAGACCGGGCGGGTGTAGGTTGTCAGGTGGATTGGTTTTCGGGTAGTACCTCCGGGAGCCTAACCCGCCCACCCGCCAATGCTCCTCTCCGGCACTACCCAGGCCTCATCTCTCTGTTGCTGACAGGCCTTGTAGGTGTGCGAATATCAGAGATTTGCGGAATGCTTCGGCCCTCGAGCCGGAGGCGTCGCTGCCGAAGCCTTGTTTGAACTCGCAAATACAAGATTACAGAGTATTAGTCGCATCGGTATGCTGGTTAGAAAATCTAAGTATAGTGCGCCGGATGTTCTTTAGAAGATAAACCAATCGCCTTCGCAAGTCTCTTTCTGCTATATGCTTACTCTGCGCAGATCATGAAATTCCATAAGCTTGCGTGGGGCGGAGATTTTAAGTATTATTTAGGCATACAGTGCTAACCATCTCTAGAAGATCAAATGCCCCTAACTGCAATTGTCCTGTCCCTTATATCTGCTTTTATGCATACCGGATGAAACTTGATAGGCAAAAAAAGAGTCAATGTCCGGAGTTCCTGTTGCTTGCCAACACAATAGGCTGCCTTGCCTGGCTCCCATACTGCTAAAATACGGATACATGGCACTCAGTTCCCCCAAAGGTATAGTTGCTGCTTGTAGTCACGGCCGCAATGTCAGTTACATAATAGATTTCCGCTGGGGACTATGCTTGGCGCAACCATCCTGTACAAAAATTTTTTATTTATTAAGAAGGAGTTTTGCTGCGGGCGTAGAATATTAAAATATAAGTGACCCGATACACCGAGTGTATGTTTAACACAGAGGCTTAAATGACTCCCAAATATCAACAACTTGCAAACACCTTAAAGCAGGATATTAAGACCAGGCTTAAACCGGGAGACCGTATGGCATCCCAGCGCGAGTTGATGAATGCCTACGGGCTCAGCTTTACCACAGTAGACAACGCGCTCAAGCTTCTAGTTAATGACGGGTTGCTGGTTAGGCTGCAGGGCAAGGGGACGTTTGTTAACTCTATAGAGGCAAAAGACAAGAAACCCACCTCCAGCAGCATATATATCTTCTCCGCGCTCTCTCTGCCTGGGAGAGAGAGCGCCTTGGTGGATAGTTATCTAAGCATACTGTACAGTGCCATAAGAAATGAGCTTATGGATACCGGAATCAATCTTTCTTTTGCCACTTTTATTAATGCCGCGCCGGAGCAGATAGCCCGCCAAGAAGGTTTTGATGCGGCAATTCTGATTGCGCCAACTGATGAGTATAAAGAGTTGGTAAAGCAGTTTGAAATTAGCCATATCCCCACAGTAGTCATAGGCGCCGAGTGGCCGGATATAGACCTGCCTCTTGTGGATAGCGATAACGAAGAGGGGATATGCCGGGCCGTTGAACTTCTGGCCGGGCATGGCCACAGACGGATATGTTATATAGACAGAGATAATCCTACTATTCACAGCGAAATCAGAAAGAAGATGCTTCTTGCGCGGGCAGCAG
>Ga0172377_10005523_pt1 | contig 13002 bp, 9 predicted proteins | sample Pumphouse3metaG_FD_119749 | JGI IMG/M metagenome (GOLD analysis project Ga0172377, IMG submission 119749) | Leachate microbial communities from a municipal landfill in Southern Ontario, Canada - Pumphouse #3 metaG | ecosystem: Engineered > Solid waste > Landfill > Unclassified | place: Canada... | reverse complement strand
TTTTTTGCTTTTAATTGTTGTTATTTCCCGCTACCCATATATTTGAAGTAGACTGCGGCGAGAGGCGGTAGTTGAATATTGAGGCTCCAGGGGCGGTTCTGCCATTGGATGTCATCCGTGCTGACTTCACCTGCGTTGCCGATGTTTCCGCCACCCCAGAGGGAAGAATCGGAGTTGAAAATTTCTTTCCATTTTCCACGGCCTGGAGAGCCGATGCGGTAAGGCGTGCGGGGCACAGGCGTAAAGTTGAATACGCAGAGCACCATTGCTCCGTGATCGTCCCTGCGCACAAAGCTCACGATGGAGTTGTTCGCATCATCGCACCAGATCCATTCAAAACCGGCGGGGGCATGGTCTACTTCCCAGAGGGCGCTTTCGTTTTTGTAGATGTGAGAAAGCGTTTTGAACATCTCGTGAAGTTTGCTGTGTGTTTCCCAAGAGAGCAAATGCCAGTCGAGGGACTGTTTTTCATTCCATTCGCGGTATTGGCCGAAATCATTGCCCATAAAGTTGAGCTTCTTTCCCGGGTGTGCGAATTGGAAGGAATAAGCGAGACGGAGGTTTGCAAATTTCTGCCAGTTGTCGCCCGGCATCTTTCCGAGCATGCTGCCTTTTCCGTGAACGACTTCGTCATGGCTCAATACCAAAATGAAGTTTTCGGAGTAGGCATAGATCATACTGAATGTGAGAAGATTGTGATGGTATTTGCGATGAATCGGTTCGTGCTTCATATAGCTCAGAAAATCGTTCATCCAGCCCATATTCCACTTGTAATGGAAGCCGAGTCCGCCGCGTTCCGGCGGGCGGGTAATGCAGGGGAAGCTAGTGCTTTCTTCGGCAATGAGAATCGCATGAGGTGCAAGACGCCCCATGATGCTGTTCAAATGCTTTAAGAATTCCAAGGTGTCATAGTTGATGTTGCCGCCATCCTTGTTAGGCACCCACTGACCATCTTTTTTACCATAGTCAAGGTAGAGCATACTCGCCACGGCATCCACGCGGAGACCATCGCAATGGAATTCGCGGAGCCAGTACATTGCGTTGGAGATGAGGAAGTTCGAAACTTCTTTGCGACCTAAGTTAAAAATGTAGGTGCCCCAATCCGGATGCTCGCCCTGGCGCGGGTCTGCGTGTTCATAGCAGGCTGTGCCGTCAAAGCGGCCGAGAGCGTAGGAATCTTTGGGAAAGTGGGCAGGAACCCAGTCGAGGATGACTCCGATTTCGTTTTGGTGGCAGAGGTCTACAAAGCTGCGGAATTCATCGGGCGTTCCGAAACGGCTGGTAGGGGAGTAATATCCCGTTACTTGGTAACCCCACGATTCGTCGAGCGGGTGTTCTGCAATAGGCAAGAATTCAACGTGAGTGTAACCCATATCCTTGAGGTAAGGAATGAGTTTATCTGCGAGTTCATTCCAGGAGAGGAACCTGTCCGGATTGTTAGGATCGCGTTCCCAAGAACCTGCATGCACTTCGTAGATATTCATCGGGCTGCCGAAAACTCGCGTGGAATAATGCGTGTCCATATAGAGTTTGTCATCCCACTTGTAACCATCGAGGTGCGTGGTTATGGATGCCGTTGCCGGGCGGAGTTCGCTTAATTTGGCGAGCGGGTCGGATTTGGTCAGGAGGCGTCCATCCTGTGCGTGTATTTCATAGCGATATAGCTCATTTTCGCCGAGTTCCGGGATGAAAATTTCCCAGATACCGGAGGAGCCTATCATGCGCATCGGGTGGCGGCGTCCGTCCCAACTGTTGAAATTGCCGACGAGGGCAACGCTCTTCGCATTCGGAGCCCATACGGCGAATTGTATGCCATCGAATCCCTGGTGACGGATAACATTCGCGCCGAGTTTGCGGTAGAGTTCGTAGTGAGTTCCGTTTTTGATCAAGTGGCAATCAAAATCGGAAAGAACGGGCATAAAGGCATATGGATCGACAACGGTGTATTTGACTCCATTATCGAGCGTGATAAAGAGTTTGTAGAAGAATGGCTGGAATTCGAGATCGAGAGTAGCTTCAAAGAATCCCGTGTCACTGACCTTTACAAAGTCAAAAACGAATTTTTTTGCTTCTGGTTCTTCTGATTTAGCCGATTTTGCCGTTTTCTTTTTAGAAGTTTTTTTGGATGACTTGGCCGATTTGGAGGGCGCTTGTTCTTTTGTTTCGGAATAGATGATTTCGGGTTCTACCGATTCACCGCTGATGAAGGCTGCACCAGGCAGGTATACGCGAATGACTGTTTTGAGACCTCGGTCTGTTTCCAGAGCGTGAATGCCTAAAAAGGAGAAAGGATCTTTACAATTGAAATCCCAGATGGATTTCATCTGGTCTTGGGTAAGAGTCGTAAAATTCTGAAAATCCATGAAGCACTCTCTTGTTGGTTTTTCTGTAAAATTACCTTAATAATTTGAAAACGTAAGGAAAATAAAAAAAGATTTTTTAAATAAAGCATTGCTATACAATGCTCTTTGATTTGTTTAGATTTAGCAGATGAATTTTTTGAAGCGCTTTTTTTCATTTGCCGGATCCTTGCAAGTGACATGCGTTCTTTTGATTGCCTTATTCACTTTAGTATTCTGGGGAACCCTCTTTGAGGCGCGGGCGGGCTTGGAATACGGTGTCGACCGTTTTTTTGATTCTTGGTTTTTGGATGTAGCGGGAGTGATTCCCGTTCCGGCCCTTAAATTTCTGGCCGTTCTTTTAGGAGTCAATCTTTTTTGTGCCTGCTTGTTCCGGATTCCGCGGAAAGGGAAAAACATTGGACTCTATCTTATTCATACAGCGCTTCTTGTCATAATCTTTGGGAGTTTAGCAGAATCGCATTATAGGTTTTCATCGGAAGTATTTGCTCTTGTAGGTGAGAATATCCCTGGAGAAAAGAAAAGGGTTGTCTTGGATTCTGCGGACAATCTTTCCTTTGTTTTGATTTCTGCAGATTCCGTGCATGCCGAGGTAAATGTATATGAAGGTAAAAGAGAGCATCCATCTTGGATAGCTCCGAATTCGCCTTTGAATGTGTCCTTTTATTCTGTTTATTTTGAATCGCTCGAACCGCTTTCTTCATATGGATTAAAATCGAGAGATGTGGATGTTGTGCGCTTTTGGGTAAAACGAGATCCATTTGCATTTATTCCTTATCTCTTTTCTGCGATGCTCTTTGTGGGTTTTATGCTCCATTTTGGAATAAAACTGCGCCGGAAATCATCGCTTTCTCATTCCGCATCCGTTGAAATGAGCCATCCTTCAGGGGATAAACCCTGCTGACCGCGCTTTTCCTATAACACCAAGAACTATCTACTGTATAATTCAGGTTCTCCGCCATCCACATTTGCGTGCCGATAGTTACGAAGCGGTAGGTTTGCCCGTCGCGGCAATCCGTCACTGAGGAATTCGTGTAGATATTGGTCGAGGAGGCCTTAGACGAGGACGAAAGAAAGTTTTCCCTTTGAACTTGAAGATATGACTGCGATGGATGAAGATGATTCCTTATCTCTAAAAATCCATCTAAAATGGCTGCGCTGTGTCGCTCTGCTAAACTTCGTTTTGTTGCTGAAAGAGAGTTCCAAAGCAAGCTATTGCAGCAGTCTTCATTTAAAGAGAGCCAAAAGGGGTCATGCCGGATGCGGCGTCCCGAGCTTATCCGTTGGCATTGCCAGGGAGTGATGCACATGCTAAAAGGTATCCATGCCGTGAGAATCATGCTTGCGTTACCTGCTTTAGTTTGGGAGTAAAAGAATCAATTTTGGGAGCAATTTTCGCCTTGCTGAAATTGTAGTCGCATTTGTACGTACGCACTTGTTCATGCAACTTGCTAGAGTGTACTGCAGAACCTCTTTTGGGGAGGATCGTTCCTCTCACTACTTGCTCTCTTGGAAGTCCATATTACTTCGTTGCAGGAAGGAGGCCTTATTCGGGTTGAAATAATGGGATGAATCCTTTTTCCGGTTTCGTGGTATGGGATGAGATCATTTATGGAACGGGTTGAATAAAGCGATTAAGCGAGAAAGTAGATCGCTTTTTTGGTACTTAACAGTAGGCTTTCGTTTTTGTCTAGCGGTCTTTTTTTATTTTATCTCCGTGAATTTATCCCGCGTTTTCTCATTTCTTTTGCTTTTATCCGCATTTGCCTTTGCAGAGCATTTCGCTGTGAATTTTGGTGGACGGATACGGCCTCTTTTTTCTCTTGAAAATTTTTTGGCATACGATTTTTGTGGAAAATCGTCTTGCGGGGGCGTTGCCGCAGATTCGTTGCTGATTGCTGTCCGGAGTGGTGTTGCTGATTCTTCGGAAATTTTTAGGGTGGATCGCTCGGATGCGGTGGATATTCTTCATTTGGAAAAGGGCAAGCGCTTTTTTAGTTACGAGGAATTCAAGGCTTCCCGCGGACTTCTTGCGCAATATGCGGAGCGTTCGGATCCGCATCCTTTAACGCGGGAATTTGTCCGCTTGAATTCCGCTTTAGATTTGTATGATTCGCTCAAATCGCCTGCATTCTGGAGCCGTATCTCGATACCTTATTCTCTATTATCGCCTAAGACTTTATTTCGCGTTCAAGCGGAAGACTGGTATTTGACTTTGAATTTGCCTTTTGCAATATGGCTTTTAGCCTGTGCTACTTTTGTCTGTGCTCTTCTTTCCTTTGCGTTTAGAAGGAAATTCTTATATGCTTTGGCTACTTGGGGAGCCTTGATTGTTGCCGTCTTTTCCTTATTGCTTCTGGTGTGGCGGGGATTTGTTGAATCGCAAATCCCGTTGGTTTCTCTTTATGAACTTTTATTTGTACTTGTTCTAGGCTTGTCAATTGCCGCATTTGTCTTTGGCAAAAAAAAATTTTCTCGAGGCTTATTTACGGCGATTGCCGGTGGTGTGCTCGCTATTCTTCTTTTTGTGCGCGCATCGCTTTCTTCGGGTGATACGTTTTCTCCTGTGTCGATACTCTTGGATTCTCCGTTCTGGCTATCGCTCCACGTATTTTCCATTGCCGCCGGTTTTTGTGTACTTCTTCTCTCGAGTGTACTCGCCCATGTTTTGCTTGTGATGCGGGCGCGGGGAAGAATTCTTTTAGAGAGCTCCCGGCATTTGCTTTATATTTGTTTAAGGCTCGGGCTTCTTCTGTCTTGTCTAGGCGTCCTTTTAGGTGGTTTTTGGGCGAATGTCGCTTGGGGACGCTTCTGGGGCTTTGACCCCAAGGAAAATGGAGCGCTGATGGTAATCCTATGGGTGGTGCTAGTGCTGCACCTGAAGGCTGGGAATCTCGTAAGTGAAAAATCCTTGGAAATACTTTCTGCACTACTTTCTGTGGTCATCGCTTTTTGTCTTTTGGGGGTAAACCTTTTGGGAGTAGGACTCCACAGCTATGGATTTTCTGCAGGACTTTTTTCTGGCTTTGCCGCATTTGTGTTGCTAGATCTCACTCTTGTTGCTGTACTCCACTTTTTGATTTTTCGCAGGGCCAAAGATTTCTAAGTTTGAGTTATGCTTCTAAAATGGGATACACTTCTTTCTGCAACCCGCTATGGTCATCCGGCGAGCCTTGATCCGAACCGCTCCGATTTTCATAGGGATTATGACCGCATTGTTTTTTCGACGGCTTTCCGGAGGCTCGGGCGCAAAACGCAGGTCCATCCTTTTTCCGTCAATGACCATGTCCATAGCCGCCTCACTCACAGCATCGAAGTTTCGAGTGTGGCGCGGAGCCTTGCAATAACTGTATTCAATCGCATCAAGAAAGAATTTCCTCTCAATTTCAATGCGTCTCAGTTCGGGACGATTGCGCAGTCCGCAGCACTTGCGCATGATATAGGTAACCCGCCTTTTGGTCATGCAGGAGAAGCGGCTATCCGCGACTGGTTTAAAAAGAATCGCGATTCAGAACCTCTCAAGACGTTTTCCGATAGGGAAATGAAGGACTTTGAAAATTTTGACGGCAACGCCCAAGGTCTTCGGATTCTTTCCAAGTTGGAGTATCACTTTTTGGACGGCGGGATGCGTCTCACTTATGCGACTGTTGGATCCATGGTCAAGTATCCCAAGCTTGCATTGTTCGGAACGCCGACGAGCGTATTCCAGACGGAAGCGGATCTTTTCCGCGAGATGTTCAATGTAATGGGTATTCCCGAAGTAGAAACAGGCAAATGGATGCGCCATCCGATGAGCTATTTGGTGGAAGCGGCGGACGATATCTGTTATTGCATTTTGGACGTAGAAGATGCTATTGAACTCGGCATACTTCAATTCGCCGATGTGCGGAATATGTTTGAATATCTTTGCGGCCCGAATGTAGACATAGACCGAGAATATTTGGAAAATGGCCAGAATTTCAGGGACTTCCTTTCGAGTGTCCGTGGGCTAGCTATTCAACATCTTGTAGATGATGTGGCGGATGTATTTGTGAACCGCTATGAAGAGATTATGAATGGAACGCTGCCTTCCGGCCTTATCAGTTTAGCGTGCACGGACGCTGTACAAGGAATCCGTATTGCAAAACGGCTAGGCAAGGAGAGAATTTATCCGGATCGCCGCAAGACGGAACTTGAAGTGGGGAGTTATACCACGCTTAGCACGGTTCTTGACGCGTTCATCTCTGGAGTCTATGAATTTCGCAAATATGGCGAGGCTTCTTATCGCGCATCCCGCATTGTGCGCTTGATCGGGCAAGCGAAAATTGGACAAACGGTTTCTCCGCTAGAAGCGTATCATCAGGTGCTGGATTTTGTGAGCGGAATGACGGACAATTATGCAACGTATCTGTCGGGCCAAATTGGCGGACTCGCGAAATAGGCCTGCTGGTGATGGCTGTCGGGATACGGCAGAACAACCGCGCGCGCATATGAAAGTCTGTTGTGTGCGAAGGCCTTTTGGTCCGCGGGACTCTTTTCCGTTAGTTTTTATTCTGTGTTTTGCTTGGATCGTCCTAGGCGTGAGACCGGATGGGTGTTTTGCCCGGCGGTTCCTTCGTTTCTCTGTTTTAGGAGGCTTGTTTGTTTAAAATTCCGAATGATCCGCCCCGGATTTGGCTATTTGATTATGATCTTACTTTATATGGTGAAGAAGAGCGCGCGGTCCTGAATTCTTTGGATCGCCGCATCGCATTATTCGTGCAAAATACGGTCGGAGTATCTTGGGAAGAATCGCAAAAGATTCGCAAAGAGTTTTGGCTTAAGTATGGGACGACTCTTGCCGGGCTTCAGGCTTGTTATGGTACTAAGCCGGACGACTTTTTTGATTTCATCCACGATCCGTCTACGCTCGTGTATCCGGCTTTTGCTCCAAAGAAACGCGAGCTTCTTTTATCGCTGAAAGGCCGCCGGTTCGTTTTCACGAATGGCCGGAGCGATTGGAGCCGTACAGGTTGTGAAAAAATGGGAATTCTCGACTGCTTTGAAAAAATTATCGGGCTTCAAGAATTGAATTGGATAGGCAAACCGAGCGATTCTTCGTATGGGAAGATGGAAGAAATCTTGGAAAATGCGGGTTGCATTGTTCCAGGTTATGATCCTTCGCTCATTGTCCTTTTGGAAGATTCCTTGAAAAATTTGGAAGGCGCGCACCGGCGCGGTTGGACTTGCGTTTGGGTGAATCCCGTTTCGGAGGAGCGAGCCGATTTTGTCGATGCACGGATAAAGCATCTGCTGGATTTGCCGAGTATACTTGCTACTGTGTAGTTTCCTTTTTGTATTTTGGGCTCAATATGCGCTTGATTTCTTTAATTTTTATTTCTCTCGTACTTTCTCTTCCGCTTTTTGCTGCGGAAAAGCACAGCCTTTTCCAAAATCCCGATATTACGACATCCTATTCTCCGCTTTTGCAGGAGAAGAACTCCCGCAATGATTCCCTTTTGCCTGCATTGGATGGCGACAAGGCTTTTGCGGAACTTTTGCGGCTTCACCCAGATTTTTGGCGACTGGAGCGCTTGGACAAAGGCGGCGAGATGGTGACCCGCCTCAAAGCGAAAATCGTGTATATCGACGGTATCCGTGAAGATGCCTATTGCAAATTGGACAAAAGCGCTTCGAGTTCGGCGGGCGAGTGGAACTTGGAAATCGGCGTGGACTTTGTTTCCGGCGCTTCCAATACGGTGGCTATCCATGTTCAGCAATGTTTGAATATGGTTCGTGATGAACTCGGCTATATGGTCAAGAAAGACGATAAAATCATCATGGTTCCGCCGAAGAAAGTGCTCGCGAAGATCAAGGAAGTGGAGATTCCGACGGCGATAGACGTCGATTTGCAGCAGAAGCTCCTCAAGGCTCATGAATCCGTGGAACTTACTGGCAATTGTCCCAAGGATATTGAATCCTATCTCATCCTCTTGGATGTGTGGAATCAGGTAAAAGAGGAAAAAATGGATTTGGTGACGATCAATGATAAATTAAACAGCAAAGTAAACGGCGGGCACAAGATTAAAACGTGTGCTTTTAGCCGGGAATGGAACAAACGCTATCAAGAGGATGCCTCTTTTGAATGCGATATAGACAATGACCTTTGCGATTTTAGAGAATCTGAGGATGGCAATTCCCATTGGGTCTGGAATTTTGATAGAAACCGCTTTGAATATAAAGGAAAGAAATTCTTGTTCTTCCGCATCGGGAAGCAGAGCATCCATCAGGATGGGACGATGATGGATTTGCGGCTCGTCCGCCTTTCGACAACACTTTATTTGGAAGGCTATATGGATTTAGAGGGCAAACCGGTTTCCTTGGGCCTTATCATCTTGCCGAAGGACGATGGCGAATATGAGGGGGAAGATGAGGAAGAGGATGATTCCGGGGCGGATTCGAACGAAATTTTGGACCGCTAGGATTCGCTTTTCTTTTTTTTTGCTTATATTTTATTTGTAACGATCTTTTTGGAGGATCAAATGAGAAAATTGGTTTTTATCGCTTCTTTTGCCGCTGTCGCCTCGACTTTGGCAGTAGCCTCTGAAACGTTCGGAGGTATTGGAGTCACTATTTATGCAGTGAGAGACGGTGTCCGGGTCGTCGATGTGATTCCGGGTTCTCCTGCAGCGAAGGCCGGCCTTGAAGCGGATGATTACATTATTGCGGTGGATGGCAGTTCCATTGCCGGGAATGATATTGAAGCTTCGAAGGATGTTCTCCGGGGAACGGTTGACAAACCGGTAGAACTTTCTGTCGTTCGCGAGAAGGATACGCTTTCTGTTACGCTCCGCCGCGCGAGGATTGCTGTGAACGATATGGATTCTTCCTCTGTCGAAAATTGGTATGGTGATCGCTCAGAATACAGCTCCGCTGAAATTGCTGAAGTGGCCCGCAAAACTCTTTCTAAGAACTACGAGCTCCTTTCTGTGATGCAGGACGGCCGCGTAATCCCGGATTCTGTGACTGTCAGGGCGAAGTCTCTCTCTTCTGTTTCTGTTGAAACTGCAGAAGATGAATCTCCGACGATCAAGTCCAAGACGAGCCGCGCTGCAGCAACGCTCGAATCGTTCAGCCGTACTAAAGTGGGTTTCCGCCTTCTCAAGGAAGGGACAGCGACCGTCCGCATCGTGAGTGCTAATGGAGAAATGGTTGCCCGCATGGTCAAGGAAAATTCTCTTGCCGGTTCTCAGTCCGTGGAGTGGAATGGCAGCCGCGCATCTGTCGGCCGCTACATGGTTCATATCGAACAGAATGGCGCAGCCTCCGCATTCCCGGTGGAACTCCGCTAATCCCGTTTCTGCTATTATTCTTAAAGGCTCCCGTTTTTCCGGGGGCCTTTCCTTTTCTATTATTGCGGGGTGGCGTTTTTTTCTAACAGATTGCGCTTTTTTGGGTATGCGCTGCTCGTTGTGTTCTGTTGTGCTTCGTTTGCAAATGCGGACGATTTGACTAAGATCGATTTGCCGGATCGCCCGGAACCTGCGGATACAACTGAGACGGATTCGTCCGAAAGCGATTGGATGGCTTCGGATTCTTCGGCTGCCGATACGGTGGAATATCATGCCGTGGATCTCCAATATGATGTGGAATCCTCTACTTTCAATTTGAATGACAAGGCCCAGCTCAAGTACCGTACGGCGACGCTTGATGCGGACACCATCCTTTATGATCAGCAAAATGAAATACTGATGGCGAGCGGCGATCCTGTAATGAAGGAGCCCAAGAATCCTTCGCTTGCCGGATACCGGATGAAGTATAACATGAAGACCCGCATCGGCGAGATTTATTATGCGACGACATATCAGGACAATCAACAGCTGAACGGAATGGAAGTCCGGCGCTTGCCGGATACGCGGCTTCTCATTGCCCGCGGCGATTTTAGCACTTGCGATGATACGACACATCAGCATTATTACTTCTATGGTCGACGCATGGTTGTAAAACCCAAGGAAAGCGTGACTGCGCGTCCGGTTGTTTTGAATATTGCAGATGTTCCTGTAGCAGTTCTTCCGATGATTGTGGCTCCTCTCAAAAGCGGGCGTCGTTCCGGTCTTCTTACCCCGAAGTTCGGCGGTGACCAGGTCCAGGGATTCTACATCAAGAACGTCGGATTCTATTATGCTCCGAATGATTACTGGGATGCGACCACTTCCGGCGATATTATTGAAGGCTCCAATGCGAATTTTGAGAAGACGACGCTCACGGAAGGCATCCGCTATAAGATTCGCTATAAGTTGGATGGAAACATTTCATTCACTAGCTATTTGGAAGAATTTGATATGGCGAATAGCGGCTATGACATTTCCTTTTCGCATAATCAAAATTTGACTCCAGATGGCAAGCATTCCCTTTCTGGTTCCGGTTCATTTGTTTCTAGTCAGTCTGTGCGAAAGGACAATGCTCTCGATGCTGAAACAATCCTCAATCAGCAGGCGAATGCTCAAATGACGTATTCGGGAAAGTTTGATAATAATAAAAGCTTGACATTAAAAACCGTACAGCAATACAACCTGACTACGGGTACTAAGGAACGCCAGATTCCAGATATCCAGTACCGGATGAGTGGCCCTTTATTTGATTCTGACGATGAAGATTCTGAAGAGGCTAGCGAAGGATCTTTTTTGGATAAGTTCAACTATTCCTATAGCAATCGTGCTAATTTGTATGAAAAGATCGCGAAAGATTCTGTAAATGATGTGGACACGACGGCTTGGTATGTGGGATATACGGACAATCTGTCTGTAGATTATTCCGGTTCACTTTTTGATGTCATCAATCTCACGCCTAAAGCAGCATATAAAGGAATGTGGTCCGGTCGCAGTTGGATTAATCCGGAAGATTCTGCAAAATATAGGCGAGCTCGTTCTTCTGTGGATCCTTCGCAGAGTGAATATGGCGAATATTTTTATAATCACAATTACAGCTTGACTGCAGACACAAAACTCTATGGTATTTGGATGCCGGAAATAGGCCGTTTCACGGGAGTCCGTCATGTCCTTTCACCGAGTGTTTCTTATACGTATGCACCGGAAATAGATACAAATAAATATTTTGTCCCTCATCCACTGTTGGGACAGACTCCCTATCAGTCAGAACAGAAGACGATTGGTTTTTCCCTGTCCAACGACTTTGATATAAAGTATTTAAAAATTAAAGGACGCTCTGCCGATATGGATAAGGGAGATTCTTCAGAAACGGATGATGTTTATGGTACCCGGCGCCTGCTTACTACAACGCATTCCACTTCTTACAATTTTGCAGCGGATTCTTTGAATTGGTCTGATATTTCTTCGTCTTTCGGTTTGCAAGTGCTTCCCAATTATCTTTTTACGATTAGGACTGTTCATAGCTTTTATCACAAATATGAAAATGATCCAAATAAGGTCCGATTCCCGGAACTCACTCAGTATAGCTATGAACTTTCTAAGTCGTTCAAATGGTCTGGCGATCTCAATTCGGGCCTTCCTTCGCAGCTTGGCAAATACAAATCGGATCTCTGGTCTGCGGGGTTTGATTACCGCTATACGTTTAGCAGTAAGAGGGTTGGCAAAAAGGTATTTAAAGAAACGATATCCCATTCTTCCTCGATTTCAGCATCGCTTCATCCGACTCCTAATTGGGAAATGACATATAGCACCCGCTATGATTATACAGATGGCAAATTTGCGACTCACGAGTTTACTTTCAACCGCACGCTTCATTGTTGGAAAATAGATTTTACATGGACTCCTACAGGACCTGCTTCTGGATGGAGTTTTTCAATTTATGTGAAGGACTTGCCCGATATCCGCCTCAATGCGGCGAGTACGGATGACTGATGAGGCTAGGTTATTCTAAATTAGGGGAACTATGAAAGTTATTTTACCTGTTGCGGGAACGGGAACTAGGTTGCGCCCTTTCACTTTATCTTTGCCAAAGTGCCTGCTTCCTATTGCGGGGAAAACCCTGCTAGATCATATTATTGATTCTTATTCCTCATTCGCTATTTCTGAACAAATCTTTATCACCGGTTATAAAGGGGAATTGGTTGAAAAATTTTTGAAAGACCGTCAATTTGGGAATGTACGTACTGTCGTTCAAAGTCATCCGCAAGGTTTGGGCGAAGCCATTTCTCTTTGCTTGCCTTTTTTGACGGATGATGAACCGGTCCTAATTATTTTGGGAGATACGTTGTTCGAGGCGGATTTATCCGTTCTTGAGTATGAAAAGAACAATGTCTTGATGACCCGCGAAGTGGAAGATCCCCGCCGTTTTGGTGTCGCAGTCAAGGATAAATCGGGCGTTGTAACAAAATTGGTGGAGAAACCGGAAAATTTTATTTCGAATGAAGCCTTGGTCGGCATTTATTACATTACGGATGTTGCGGCTCTTCGCGCCTCTTTGACTCGCCTCATTAAAGAAAATATCCGTACTCGCGGAGAGTTTCAATTAACGGATGCTCTCCAGATGATGCTGGAGTCCGGCTGTATTTTCCATACGTCTCCAATAAAATCTTGGTTGGATTGCGGTACTCCAGAGACTTTTCTTGAAACAAATTCCCTGATGCTTTCTAGGCTAGACAATTCTTCTTTCCGCAGTTTCCCCGGTTCGAAGATTATTGCTCCGTGTTATATAGCAGATA
>Ga0172377_10005522_pt1 | contig 13002 bp, 12 predicted proteins | sample Pumphouse3metaG_FD_119749 | JGI IMG/M metagenome (GOLD analysis project Ga0172377, IMG submission 119749) | Leachate microbial communities from a municipal landfill in Southern Ontario, Canada - Pumphouse #3 metaG | ecosystem: Engineered > Solid waste > Landfill > Unclassified | place: Canada... | reverse complement strand
TTATAATAATTGAGGCTGCCACTTTTTTCTACTCTAAATTTTAAACTTAATTTTTATATATGCTATCTAACTTTCCCGACAAATAATCCACAGGGCCGGAAACATCTATTTCAAAGGCAAAAGAATTGCTGCTGGAATCAGAAATTATACAGACACCATTGCAGAAGCTAAAGAGAAGATGAAGACAGCTGATGCTGCTGAAAAGAAAGAGCTCAAAGCTCTTATCGAGAAGCAGAAAGGTCTGATCAAATCTGCTCGCTACGACAATAAAATGTGTGATAAGAACTACAAGAAGGAAACTGGGGAGCATCTGATAACAAAGATTCAGATGATCTTCCAAGATCCTGTTTCAAGTCTTGATCCACGTATGACTGTCAGAGAGATCATAGCAGAGGGCCTCAGAATACAGGGAATCACAGATGAAGATAAGATATCAACAGTTGTAAGTGATATGCTCACAACCGTTGGACTTGTACCTGAATATGCAGATAGATATCCTCATGAATTCTCAGGTGGTCAGAGACAGAGAATTGGTATAGCACGTGCCATTGTTATGGAACCAGAGTTGATTGTGGCTGATGAGCCAATTTCTGCTCTTGATGTTTCAATTCAAGCACAGGTAATCAACCTTCTCAATGATTTACGTAAGAAGATGGGTCTTTCCATTTTGTTCATAGCTCACAACCTTTCTGTTGTTAAATACTTCAGTGATAGAATTGCAGTTATGTATTTTGGTAAGATTGTTGAAACAGCAACTGCAGAGGAGCTGTTCAAGCACCCTCTTCACCCTTACACAAAGTCATTGCTTTCAGCTGTTCCACTGCCTGATCCTGAATATGAAAAGACCAGAAGTAGAGTTACATACAATCCTGGAATTGACCATGATTATTCCAAAGAGCTGCCTACAATGCGTGAGGTATGCAAGGAACACTATGTAAGTTGCAATACAGCTGAATTCAATGAATACTTAAAACAGTTAAAAGAATAATACAAGGAAGAAAACGCTTATCAAGAAATATACAAAATATATAGTATCTATATCAGTAGCTCTGCTGCTATCAATAATAATAGCAAACTATGAAAAATCACAATTGCCATCAAGTACAAAATATTTGTTCAGAGCAATTTCTGATGGTTGTTTCTTCAGTGGCGTGTTCTTCATTTCTTTTGGAGCTCTTGGAGCGATTTCAAACAGTGGACTGTTCGATTCTACAAACTATGCTTTTCGTAGAATGTTCAATGCACTGTTTCATCCCAAGAAGTACGATAAGAGCTTCAAGAGTTATTATGATTGGGTGATGTCTAAGGAAAGAGACAAGGGACAGAAATTTACCTTTTTATTCGTAACAGGTGCTATCTTTTTGGTTGCAGCTGCTATCGCTCTTTTCCTCTTCTACAGATAACATATACCTGCAGAAAATCTAAAAATTGAAAGTATGCTACAGGACTCCATGAATTGAGAATTTATCCTCTCAAGTTATGGAGTCCTGTTTTATATAAGCATCATTGATGCTCCATTTATTCTTCAGGGTTTATATGAAATCTTCTCTTTATTTCAGATGTTCCCTTCAATCCGCCAAACAGCAATGTGCTCAAGAACAGAAGCAATGAAAGAACTATCGCAATCAATGACAGGTAAAAATTTGAACCTATCGAGAATGAAACTATTCCAAGAATTGTTGTTAGAAGCTGTGCTATCATGTAGTTCTGGAAGTTCTTGTGGTTTATGACAGTGAAGAAGAAGTTTATGACTGTCTCAATTATAAGAAGAATAGGCATTGCATAGAGTATGCTCCAACCTGAATTGACCTTCAAAAACCAATCTAAAAATAGCAGATAGAGAAACAGTGCTCCCATTGATTTCGATATCTTTGCAAATACTGATGGAAGAGAGTTCAAGAAGATATGCATTATGATTATGTAACCCAAAAATATGGTAGCAAGACATACAACACTCCAACTCAGATTGCTTGAAAAATGCAGATCAACTGCAAGCAGTATGAATGAAATCAGAAGAGCCAACACGAGATACATTTTTTTTGCTATTCCTCTCTTGCTTACCTTAGCTTTGACAGATGGATACCCTGTCAAAATACCTTCGTCATTTTCTTTTTTTGTGGCGCTGTGACAGAGAGGACATACCTCAGAATCTACATCCACTCCACAGTTTTTACAATGATACATTATTCTCTCCATTACTTGTAACACTTATTTTCACTTCCATAGAGGATAGAAGCCTGAAGAACTCCCTCTGTACTTTTGAAGCTCTAAAAGATGAGCTGAATGTTATACACAGAAGATCATCATATGATGCCACTGTAGATTTTATGCTCTGTCCAAGAGACATTGGAAGTATTCCACTGTATTTCTTTATGTACTTATCATAAGGAGAATGGAAACTTATGGCTCCAAAATTACTCATGGTGGTGGTGCTTGCCTTAGCAGCCTTTCTATATGTGTATTTAATTCCTAAATTCTTTATCAAAAGAGGCACCCATTTAACGTAGTTTGCCTGCTCGTTTGATACGTTGTAGCTGATTGTCTTTTTGAAGTTCTCTTTATTTATTTGTGATCTCAGACTCTCTTTTATTATATCAACTACCTCTTTGAAGCTGTAATCACCTTCAGTTGGAATGAATGTAGCATATACCATGGCAAAGAAATTCTTTGTCGTGGATGAATTGAAGAAACGTCTTAAATTCACTGGAACCGTGATAATTATAGGTTTCTTCTCTCCATAGTTTGTCTGATAGATTGCGTATGCATAGCAAGCTACAAGGAACTCATTCATACTGGCTTCATATTTTTTAGACAGTGATTTTATTGATTCAACACTCATTGAGCCTTCAATTACACTCAATCCGTTGTTTTGAATCTTGCGTCCTTTCAGCGTAAGAGCTCTCAGATTTGAATAGTTTGATTTGTTATCAGAATGCTTGTCATAGCAAAGCTGAAAGCCATCCTCTCTTTCGAGAGTCAGCTCATCATCAAATGGCATCTCCAGAACATCTTTATGCTTCAAGTTAAGATAGTAATATACCAGAGCCTTCAAGAACATCTTGCATCCAATTCCATCAGCTAAGACATGAAAAAGTTCAATGTTTATTCTGTTTTTGTAGTAAGACACTTTAAACAGATATTCATTGGTATCTTTGTAGTCAATCAGACGACATGGATAATCATCTTCTTCCCTTACCTCAGGAAAATCTTTGGGGTTCTCTTCTAGGTAGTACCAGAACAGACCACGTTTCAATCGCACACCAAAGCCAGGAAAACACTTTATAGTCGATTCCACTGCACTCTGCAAAATATCTTTATCTATATCATCATTCAAGCTGACACTCTGACGAAAAACGTTGGATGTCTTGCTCGTAGAAATAACTGGAAATAAGTGAGCTGTATTGTCTAATTTACCCCACATGGTTGTCTCTTTATTCATTGTTCTAACTATAACATATTAACGAAATTAAATGCTACTTCCTCTTGATTATAATAATTTTACATCAAAACAAACTGCATGATTCAATTAAATGATTTATTTAACAAAATATCAGAGTTTGAAACACATCATCAATGATATTTATGTACAAAAGGATGAAACAGAATTTATATGCAAGACCTTACAGTTTAAATATCATCAAAATGTATATCAAACCATACCACAAAACTAAGGAAAACACAAAATTTGCTCCATACTGATATTTGAAAGATTGAAGCTTCAGATGAACTCTCATGCGCAAAAATAAATAAAAATATACTCCACAATCTATCAGCTTAAAAGAATCTGTTATAAATCATGACAATATCATCATGGAAGTAGAATGAGTTTTTTAAATCTTTTACAACCTGAGAAATAATACATATTGTCATCAATTTATTACTGAGCAAACAAATATTGAAATAATAAATCTATTATTAGAAATTTTTATTGCTATATTTAGCTAAATGTACATATAATAAATCGGTTTATTTATATTTTAGTCTAAACAGAATATTTTTTTGCATTTCAAAAAAACTATTTTATCAATTCATTTAAGAATATTAACAAAATTTCATAAAATAAAATAAGAATAATTACACAAGAAAACAACCTTCAGGGAATTATAAATTGCAACTTCGCTTTTTTCCTTTACTTGCTATTTTAATAATGTTATTCTTAGTTTGTTTTTTACTCATAAAAAAAGGAATTACAGATGCTTGCTAAGGAACGAAGAGAGACAATCACTCAGATTTTAGATAACCACTTAACTGTTTCAGTTAAAGACCTTTCAGTCCAAATGAAAGTCACAATGGAAACTATAAGGAATGATTTGGATTACATCTCATCTCATGATGATAAGATAGTAAGAATACATGGTGGTGCCTACAAAATAAACAGGTCTGATTGTGATCCTTATCTCAATGATTTGGGTGATAATAAAGCTATTGTGGAATCAAAGAAACTGGCAGATGTTGCCTCCTCTTTTGTTAAAAAAGATGATGTCATAATGCTTGATTCAAGCACAATGAGCATTTTCATTGCAAAATCTCTTATTGCCAAAAAAATACAGGCTACCGTCATAACAAACTCACTGCCAGTCTCAAACTTGATTGCAGGAAGTAAATTATTGAGTTTGTTCTGCCTTGGTGGAAACCTGAATGTACCTACATTCTCATTCAAAGGCACCTTCACATATGATACTCTGACAAGAATGCATGGAGATAAGGCATTTCTGAGTCCAACAGGAATATCAATGGACTTTGGATTGAGTCAAGTGGATGAATTTGAGGCACGACTTTCAAAATCTATGATTGAGAATTCAAACGAAGTATATCTTGTGATGCCAAGCAATAAGTTTGATAAAGCAACAAGAACAAAGATCTCCAACCTAAACAGCATTGATACAATAATCACAGGAGACCAACTTCCAGCTAATTGGGAAAACACTCTCCATGAAAATAAAGTAAACATAAAATACATATAGATTGAGGTTTAAAAGATATAAGCTTCAATACAACCCGCGTTTACTTGAACATAACCATATATGTTATTATATTTTAACCATCGAGGTAATAATCTGTGAAAATAAAAAATGATGAACTTGAGAAATGCTGCCTATTTTTTAAAGTTTTAGGTGATCCAACAAGATTTAAAATTATTGATACTTTAAGAGATGGAGAGAAATGTGTGAGTGAGATCTGTCAATCACTGGACATGAGTCCTTCAGCTGTATCACATCAACTCACCATGTTAAAAAAATCTAAAGTTGTCAAATCGAGACGTGATGGAAAGAACATGTATTACTCTTTCGATGATGAGCATGTAGTTGGGGTTATCAACCTTGCACTTGAGCATTCTGCTCATAGCAACATTGAAATCTCATAGGTTTCAATCTATCTGCAATATTAATTAAAAATCGTAATTATTACTTTTTTAGCTTGTTGACAAAAAACGGAAACCACAATAAAATAAATTCATATTTGAATAAGTATTCAAATATCTTTTAAAAGTTGAATTATATGATTCAACTATTTTATTTAAATTACATTTGAACAACCATTCAAATGTAATAGGAGAATAAACAATGTCAGTAGATAAGAAAGAATTGAAAATGGGACAGGATGAATGCAGTAGCTGCTGCTGTGATTCGTGCGCCGCAGATAGATTTCAAAACCAGGCAAGCAACTTTGAAAAAGCAATGGAATCTGAAGACAGACCCAAATCTACCCTCAAAAATATTCTCACAGTCAAAAACAGACTCATTGTAAGTGGCATTTTATTTGTTGCAGGAATTGTATCATCTCACATGGGACAGCTCCTTACTTCAAACATAATTCTTTATGTTGCTTATGCAATCATTGGTTACAGTGTTGTATTCAGTGCTTTCAAAAACCTTTTCACAGGACATCTTCTGGATGAGGAATTTCTGATGACAATTGCATCTCTTGGTGCATTTGGAGTTGGACAGACATCTGAAGGTGTTGCAGTTATGCTCTTCTACATGGTTGGAGAGGCTTTCAATGATTATGCAATGGACAAATCAAAAAGTTCCATTAAAAAGTTGATGGAATTGAAGCCTGATGTTGCACACATCATCAGAAACAACAGCACGATTGATGTCAATCCAGAGAAAGTTGAGATTAATGATATCATATTGATAAAAAGTGGAGAGAGAATTCCTCTTGATTCAATAATCATTGAAGGAACATCCACTCTTGATACATCTGCTTTAACAGGTGAATCATTACCTGAAGATGTGAGTGTTGATTCACTCATCCTCAGTGGATCTGTAAATGGTTCTGGAACAATAAAAGCCAAAGTAATAAAAAGCTTCAGCGAATCTACTTTCAGCAGAATTCTTGAGATGGTTGAGAATGCAGGCAACAGAAAAGCAAAAAGTGAGGTATTCATAAAGAAGTTCTCCCACTACTACACTCCAATTGTTGTAATTGCAGCTGTTTTAACAACATTGATTCCAACCTTGATATTCAGACAGTCTTTTGATGTTTGGTTCTACAGGTCATTGATGTTCTTGGTAGTATCTTGTCCATGTGCACTTGTACTATCTGTTCCACTGGCATTCTTCGGTGGAATTGGTGCTGCAGCTAAGAGTGGTGTACTGCTTAAAGGTGGTGCATTCATTGAGAAACTTGCAAAGGTTGATACATTTGTTTTTGATAAAACAGGTACACTGACAGAAGGTAAGTTTAAAGTTACAGAGATCAAGACTTATGACTTTGATGAGAATGAAGCTCTTCGTTATGCAGCTCTTGCAGAGGGATCTTCAACTCATCCAATAGCTCGTTCAATTGTTGATGAATATCTGAGCAGAAACAAAATGACTGCCATAAACAATCTTCACCTTGATATCAAAGAGATATTTGGTAAGGGCATACAGACAACCATTGAAGATAAGATTGTGCTGGTAGGTTCTTCTGACTTCTTGAGTGCAAATGGTGTTGAAATCAAAGACAGAAAAGAGGCAATATCAACACTTGTGCAGATAGCAGTATCTGGAATAAATGTTGCAACAATATATGTTGGTGATACAGTTAAAAGTGACAGCAAGGAATCTCTCAGAGAGCTCAAAAAAGAAGGTGTCAAAAACCTTGTTATGCTGAGTGGTGATAGAAAGAAGATTGCTGATTCCATTGGTAAAGAGATTGGTATTGATGATGTAAAATCACAGCTTCTTCCAGAAGAGAAAGTTGTCAATCTAGAAAAGATAATGAATGACTCCAAGATCACAGCATTCGTAGGTGATGGAATAAATGATGCACCATCTATTGCTAGAGCAGATATTGGAATTGCAATGGGAGCTCTTGGCTCAGATGCAGCAATTGAAGCAAGTGATGTTGTTATTATGGGTGAAGATCTTTCAGGTCTTCCAAAGTTGGTGAAGCTGTCAAAGAAAACTCTTCGCATTGCAAAGCAAAACATAGTATTTGCCATTGGTGTTAAAGTCATCATCATGATATTGGCAGTTGCTGGAATTGGAACAATGTGGATGGCCGTATTTGGCGATGTCGGTGTTTCAATACTTGCAGTTCTGAATGCGCTGAGAATGCTGATTGTAAAAAAGAATTGATTTATTCATAATTAATTATTCATAAACTTTACAGAGGGGTCTCACCCCTCTGTATTTTATTTTTCTCAGTTTGTTTGGTATTGTTAAGAGGAAGAGAGCACTCTCTCTTCTTGATGTTCATGAAGTCTGATTTCAGGAAAATCGGAAGATTTCATTCATTTTCCAAATCAGAATAAAATTTATGCAAAATTACCTAAATTGATTTTATTTGCTTCTGAACTATAAATTTAAAAAAAATTAAAAAAATTTTTATATTATTTTTTTAGTCATTTTTTGCATGCATTTTCCTGCATTTTTGCATATAATGAGCATTCATCTATGTTCATTACCAGCATGGAATAAACTCAATAAAAAACATGCAATTTTGCAAGTTATTTTCTTAAAGAAAGAATAACATCTCATCATATTTTGGATTTTTTTGGACTTGACACTTAATTATAGAATGACTATAACGTAGTCATATTTTTATTAGGAATAAAAATTCAGGAGACAAAATTATGAATTTATCTAGTATCTTAGAAACAATAATGATCATCAGTTTTGGTCTATCATGGCCTCTATCAATTCGCAGATCATATACATCTAAATCCACTAAAGGTAAAAGCTTGATGTTCATGCTTTTCATTTTAATAGGTTACTTCTGTGGTCTCAGTGCAAAGTTCTTGACCCATACTTATAACTTGGCATTTTACTTCTACTTCCCAAACATTGCTTTGGTAATGACAGACATAATTTTATATTTCAGAAACCAAAGATATGAATCAGGAATGGAAAAAACACATAGAACTGTAGCAGCAGCTACCAACTAATCATTTTGAACGAACCCATTTAAAACAACAACACGGTATTGATTTGATTCAATACCGTCTTTTTTTATGTCAAAGTAGCAAGAAGTTTTTTGGATTTCTTCTGTATAATGGTATTTTCCATGTCGACATCTATTTTCCTGAGATACTCTTTCGCTTCAGATATCTCATTCTCAAATATTTTGTTGGTTGCAGCAAAATAATGAAGCATCTCAAGTCTCAAAGCAGTATCCTCCAGCTTAAGAAGCCTATCAAGAAGAGCTTCATCTTCCTCACTCAGTTCTCCACCATCACATATTTTAGCGAGTAGATCACATTCAAGGATTTTTACATCGAAACTGTTGAAGTACTTCATCTTATTTTTATCAGACTTCAATGTGCTTCTTCTGAGTTTGACTGTTTTCTTTGATGTAAGAATGGCTTCAAAAATTTCAATGTCCTTTGATATCTTATCGGTTTTACCCTCAAGTATTTTGAACATGATTCTGTAAAATGACAGCTTCAGAATGAAATTTTCATCCTCAGTCTTCTCTGCAACATAATCCAAAATACTATTTGCTTTATCCCAATTTCCAAGATAGCAATTGGCTATCGATTTATGAATCAGGATATCTGTAATCTGAGCTTTCTCAATAGCTTCAAAATCTATACTGTCTTCAATTTCTTCTAAAAACTTAGAAGGATCTCTATCATCATACAGCACAGTAAGAATCTTCTTCAACTTATTCTTATCAACATGCTCGACAGTGCTCTCCATTGCCAACCGAAGAAAAACGAATGAAACAAAGGAATACATAAAAGATAGAAGTATCTCTCCTCCATTTTCAAAATATGCAACTCCTATAACTATTGATATGACAATCAAAAGCGCATAAAGAGTTCTTCTCAGCTTTACATCTTCAGCAAAATAAAGTTTCACAGTCTCCCTCCCAAAAAAAACTATAAATGATTATCTACCACCATCAGTATCAATCACCATCACAGTACTTATGAATGCTACCTTTTCCATGCTTTTTAACATAGTAAAGAGCTCATCAGCTTTTTCTATCAATGAAGTGCAGGTACTGCTTCCACCCATAACTTTTCCAATACCACAGGAGTATCCTATGCTGATTCCCAAGCTGATTCCATCATATTTTTTCCCAATCTTTGCACCTTTATCAATGAGCTGTTTGAAGAGTTGAACTGCATCACTCTCACTTCTATCTACAATACAAAGAAGAAATTCATCACCACCAAAACGTATTGCAAAATTTTCCTTTCCAATAGTTGAATTCAAAGATTCTGCAATTTTTTTTAAAAGTTTGTCACCTTCAAGATGTCCATATGTATCATTGCTTTCCTTGAAGTTATCTATATCAAGCATCGCAACACAAACCGGTACATCACTTATATCAAGAGCTTCCTGAATCTTGTAGCTTCCTGTAATCTTACGCATCAGGTTGGTGAGATCATCTCTTTAATTGAGCTTTATTGCCATTATGTAACGAAACATCAATTTGAGTACAATTATATCCAGGGCAATAAATAAAGCAATAAAAATCAATGGGAAAGATATGATCAGTGATATTTTACTTTTTGCAAAGGAAAGATGATTTGCAAATTCATAAATTCCATAAATATTTATGAAGAAAAATATTCCTAGAGATAAATAATACAGTCTGATGTAATTCTTCAGACTCTTTGGAAGCAAACCTATCTGCAGATGCACTTCCTTATTGAGTGAATTAAATTGTAAACAGCAGATCACCAAAAATACTTAAGCAACAGCTATAGATATTATACTTATCAAAAATTTTTCCTCTTTTTGTGATTGAATAATATATTTATTACTTAATTATAACATAAACAAAAGACCCGTCAAATCTATTTTAGTTCATATCCACAAATAAAGCAAATCTGATATGGCCTTTCGCACAAAACAAATGCATTAATGGATTTTTATGCACTCAATTTTGAAATGATTGATCATATTAGATAAATAAGCAGAAAAGAACTGATTTTGTATGAAAATACACTGTAAACCCAATATTTTACATCTCCTACTGCTAACTTGTTATAAGTAAAAGTTATAATTTATCTCAATATACAACCATAAAAAATAACAATATTTGAAAAAAGTACAAAATATTGATGTTTATTGCAAAAAAGTATACACTTTCTGTATTATAAATACATATTTATACAATAATATAAATATACCTATTGAACAGTTATATAAATATGGATATTATCATTATAACATTTTATTGGGGGCTTTATATAATGCAGAAACTTGAAAACTTAAGTACTTTTGTAGGCAAGCACATGGCAATACTCGTATTGGCTGTTGCAGCACTCGCTCTATTCATCCCAACCTCAACAGCTTGGGTAAAGACATCTTGGATCATGCCACTTCTTATGATTATTATGTTTGGAATGGGACTTACTGTCACACCAAAAGATTTTGCAATTGTTTTCAAAAGACCCAAAGAAGTTATAATTGGATGTTTGGCACAGTTCTTGGTCATGCCTTTCTTAGCTTTTGCTCTAGGCAAAATCTTTGCACTTGAAACTGGATTGCTTGTTGGTGTTATTTTGGTTGGAACATGTCCTGGTGGTACAAGCAGCAATGTTATGACTTATTTAAGTAAAGGTGATGTTGCTCTTTCAGTTGGAATGACCTGTGTATCAACACTGCTGGCTCCATTTCTTACACCATTAATCACCTACTTCCTATTGAGAAGCACTGTTGATATAAACATGTTATCTATGTTCCTATCAATTGTTAAGGTTGTTTTGATTCCTATTGGACTTGGAATGATCATCAATCATTTTTTCTCAGAAACAACTCAGAAAGCAGTTAAGATACTTCCTTTGGTATCAGTTACAGCTATTGTTTTGATTGTTGCATCTGTTGTAAGTGCTAATTCACAGAAAATATTGACAACTGGCGCTATTGTATTCGCAGTTGTTATTCTACATAATTGTTTGGGATATGCCGTTGGATATGCAATTGGTAAGACTCTGAACATGGATCTGCCAAAGAGAAAGGCAGTTGCAATCGAAGTTGGAATGCAGAACTCAGGTTTGGCTACAGGCCTTGCAGGTTCAGCTTTCCCTAACCTTGCAATGGCAACAGTACCTGGTGCTATATTCAGTGTTTGGCACAATATATCAGGTGCCATTGTTGCCAACATCTTCGCTAACATGGAAGATAAAAAATTGAAAAATAATAATTTAGAACCTGCTGTTGAAACAGTATAATTTTAAATTACTTTAAAAAAAATGTTGCTCATATTTCACCAAGTTACTTGTCAATTCAATAACTTGGTGTTTTTTAATGCCTTTTAAATAAGAAGGACACCAGACTTGAAGTCCTTACTCTTCAAATCTGGTGACCTAATATATATTTATTATTATTGTCGCATTGTTATTTATCAAACTTATATCAGAAGGATATACAGAACTGTTAGTCAAACAAAGCCGTTGATAAATATCTCTCACCTGTATCAGGTAACAAAACAACAATGTTTTTTCCTTCCATTCCATCCTGCTTTGCAAGTTCTATTGCTGCACTTAGTGCTGCACCAGATGAAATTCCAACCAAGAAGCCCTCTACTTTGCCTAATTCAGCTGCAGTATTGAATGCATCTTCATCAGCTACAGTTAAAACAGAATCAATTATATCTTCATCAAGATTTGTTGGAATGAAGCCAGCTCCAATTCCCTGAATCTTGTGTGGTCCCTTAACACCTTTACTTATGAAAGGAGATCCAACAGGTTCAACTGCTACGATTTTAATTTCTTTGTCAATTTCTTTTAAATACTTACCAGTACCTGAAATGGTACCACCTGTTCCAACACCTGCTACAAAGTAATCGATATCACCATCAAGGTCATTCAATATTTCTTTTGCTGTGTGATCATAGTGTGATGCTGGGTTATTTGAGTTGTCGAATTGATGAGGAACAAAACTATTTTCAATCTCTGCTGCAATTTCTTCTGCTTTTGAATTTGCACCATTCATTCCCTTAGAAGCATCAGTCAGAACAATTTCAGCTCCATAAGCCTGAGTCAACTTAATTCTCTCTTTACTCATGGATGAAGGCATTGCAAGAATGGCCTTGTTACCATTAACGGCTGCCATCATAGCAATTGCTATACCGAAGTTACCACTTGTTCCTTCCACTATTGTTGTGTCTTTATTGATAAGACCTTCAGCTTGTGCTGCTTCAAAGATCTGCTTTGCAGCTCTATCCTTTACGGAACCAGATGGGTTGAAATACTCAACCTTTGCAAAAAGGTTTGCCTTCAAATCATTGTTGCTTTTAATTCTATGTAATTCAACTAAAGGTGTGTTTCCAACTAATTCATCAATTCTATTTACTTTCATCGTACTGTCCTTATATATTAATATTATTTAATTCCTATTATTGCTATAGGTATACTATATATATAGACATTAATTCTTACTAAGTCAATAGGAATAATAAATAAAAATCAAAAATTATTTACTTATAATACTTACATAAATACACTTCTAAATAAGTTATCCATAACAGTTATTTAATTCTATCTAACCAAAAGATTACCTGACAAGTAAATGCAATATAACAGAAGTAGACCAATTAGCATTTAATTATTTT
>Ga0172377_10005521_pt1 | contig 13003 bp, 7 predicted proteins | sample Pumphouse3metaG_FD_119749 | JGI IMG/M metagenome (GOLD analysis project Ga0172377, IMG submission 119749) | Leachate microbial communities from a municipal landfill in Southern Ontario, Canada - Pumphouse #3 metaG | ecosystem: Engineered > Solid waste > Landfill > Unclassified | place: Canada... | reverse complement strand
GAATTCGCTCCACAATATTTGCTGCTAGCAATACATTTGTATTGGCAAATATAATCATGAACTCTTCGCCACCATATCGCCCTGCAACATCCGTCTCTCTGATATTTTTTTTCATCAATTGTCCAATATCTACTAATACTTGGTCGCCATAAATGTGACCTTTGGTATCGTTAATCTTCTTAAAATCATCAATATCTAAAAGTGCTATTGTTAAGGGAGATTTTGTTACATGCATCTCATCAATCTTTGCATGTAAATGATTATATAGCGAACGATGATTATTGATTTTGGTTAATCTATCGAGAGAGGACATTTCATCAAGAATCTTATTTTTTGATTCAAGTTCGAGTTCGATTTCCTTTTTTTTTGTAATATCAAAAACAATACCAGCAAGAAAAAGAGGTTTCCCAAGTTCATCGCGTTGCGTGATTCTTCCTCGGTCATAATACCATTTGTAATTTCCCTCTTTCGTACGAATACGATATTCGACTTCATACACATTTAATTGGCCATACAAATGTTCTCGCATGATGTTCATTGCTTTTTCACAATCATCTGGGTGTATTTTTTCTGTAAAAAATTGATAGGTAACACGATCAGGTATTTCACTCATTTCATAGCCTAAGGTAGTTATTTTCAATGGATTAAATGTAACCTCATTTGTTTTAATATTCCAATACCAATGGCCGAGATTTCCTGTCCAAGCATATTCAAGTTTGATGGCTTGTTCTTTTTCTAACAACAATTCTTTGTTTAACATCTCTAAAGAATTGATTCGACTCATCAATTCTGCTTTCGTTAATTTTTTATCCCCCATCTTAGTCCCCTTTGCTTTCTGTATCGATAATGCGAATGAGGATCTCTACGATTTGTGGATCAAACTGTGTTCCTCCACCTTCTGCGATAATCTTTTTCGCTTCAATCTTCCGTGTTTCAAAGGATAATTCTCCTCTATGCAAAACACGATCATACGTTTCAACTGCCGTAATGATTCTTGAAATCAATGGGATTTGTTCTTTCCTTAATCCCCTTGGGTATCCAGATCCATCCCATCTCTCATGATGGCCATAAACATATTCCGCTAAATCTAGGGTATCATCAAACAAGTTTAAAATTCGATATCCAACAGCAGCATGTAATCGTATCTTTTCCCGTTCTTCATCCGTAAAATAATCCTTTTTCAAGAGTTTTTCATCAAGGACAATCTTACCAATGTCATGCAGGTAAGCTGCTCTTTTTAGCTTGCTTATTTCTGTTTCTGGCAGCCTCATTGCTTGCCCGACTTTAACACATAAATCTTCAACATCCTTCGAATGGCGCTTTTCTTTCGGATTGCGTTTGTGCAAGGTGTCGATAATGGTATCAATAATGTTTTTATTGATTGTCTTACGATTTAAGGTCTTATCCTTATACATCGCGTTTTCTGCATTTGCCATAACTGCATCCAACGACTGTTCTGGATTTTCTTTCACATCACAGCCCAGTGAAATACTACATTTGATTGCCTCAATATGCGCAGTTTTAAATTCATCTTTAATCTTTTCTAAAACAATATCTGCCGTTTCTTTGGTTGTTTTTGGCAATAGAATAATAAATTCATCCCCACCGATACGAGCAATCAAATCATTTTCACGACAAGCTTGTTTTAAAATGTTAGCCGATTCTACTATCAGTTTATCACCAACAGCATGACCAAAGATATCGTTGGTCATTTTCAACCCATTGATGTCAGCAAAAATGACAGCTAATGGTAAGTTTTTCGGTTGTTCCATATTTTTTCTATTTTTTTCGAAGCAACTACGATTATGAAAACCAGTTAGGGTATCATAACAGCTCAAATACTCAATCGCCGCTTCTTTTTTCTTACGCTCGCTAATATCCATAAATGTAACAACAATCCCAACAATTTCACCATTTTTAATTTGAGGGTAGGAAAAGTATTCCACATCAAATGCCGTCCCATCCGCTTTCCAAAACACTTCATCATCTGCATGTGCTCCTTCTTTGGTATCCATCGTTTGAAAAATTTTACACTCTGATTCTGCCATGACTCTACCATCTTTATAATGATGATGTATTTGCCAGTGCATATTTTTACCTAATAGATCATCTTGAGTTTGATAGCCCAATAACTTGACACAGCTCAAATTACAAAATGTGCAGTTTCCTTTCATATCAATTCCATAAATTGCTTCTGCCGCAGAGTCTAAAATCAACTGCAATGCATCTTTATTTTCTTCTAATTCTGCTGTTCGTTGTTTCACTGTATCATCTAGATTCGTGATAAGTGCTTCTAATTTATCGGCGACATTATTGAATCCTTGAGAAATCAAACCAATTTCATCATTGCGTACAATGTCAATTCTTTTACTAAGGTTCCCTTGTGAGAACTCCTCAGAAACATTCAATAGTGTTTTAACTGGCTTTAAATAACGCCTCATTAAAATGATATAAATAAAAATTAATAGTAGTAATGAAAGGGTGGCTACAAGTACTGACCATATCATACTATTCAAAACATCTTTCATGAATATAGATTCAGGAACAGCAGCTATGACAAGCCAATTAACACCCTCTAAGTTTATTTCTTTCGTGTTAATAAAGAATTTATCTTTGTTTCCAATATATACTTGTTGTACATCACCATTTTCTAGATATTGTTGATATGCTTTTTGTACATCTTCATCTTCGATATCCTCGATCGTATCTCGTTGAAACCCTCCTTCAGAAAGAATAGTAAAATTAGAAACTCCCAGGGAATTGGCAATTAACGCCCGAGAATCTTTTTCAATAACAATTGCGATGCCTTGATAATCCTTTACGGCATCAATGAGATATTGACCAATATCCGTTAATAGCAAATGGGCTCCTATGACTCCTTTGAGTTCTTGGGATTCATTGTATACCGGCCAAGCAGCAGAAACGGCTAAATCATCAACAATAAAATGCTTGTAAATTGGAGAATACGTTGGGCTCTCCTTCTCTACGGCAGCAATATACCATGCTCTTGTTCGTGGATCAAAATGACCAGCGTCAAAAGCAAATTCTCCTGCTGTTTTATCCTCGTTTACTGTATAATACCATGAATGCCAGCCCGTTTCTTCGTTACAAACATTGATTTCAGCAATCCCTTCTGTATTTCTACGAGCTCCATAGTATTCACCATTTATGGTACCATAGCTGAAACTATATACTTCTTTGTTCTGTGATTCGATGATACCAACAAAAAAACGATTTCGTTGATCATCATTCGATATATCAAGCATTTCATTTTCGATAATCTTATGATTTATTTCATTCGTTTTATATGGCACTTGCATAAAATCATAAATTTGATCATAAATACTATCGGTAATATCCATTGCTATCAGCCTAGTTGTCTTTTTTGCTGATGAAGTCCAATTAGCATACACGACTATCCCATATAAGGCGACTGACACAATTAAAGTTATAATAAATGTTGATAAAACTATTTTCCGAACCGACTTATTCGTCTTTATTTTTCTCATATTTGACCCTTCTGTTTTCACAAGCCTTTCTTTGTTTGTTTGAATGCTTGTAAAAACTCAAACGCTACCTCTTCATTGAGTGGTCTACTAATAAAATATCCTTGTGCTTTATCACAATCATATTTTTGTAAATATTGTAATTGTCTTTCATCTTCAACACCTTCAGCAATCGCACAATGCTCAAGTTTATGAGCCATTGAAATGATATCACTCGTGATTGCTTTTTCTGGAGAAACTATCAATAATTTATCGATGAAATATTTGTCTATTTTCAAACAGTCAACACTCAATTCTTTTTCTCTTGCTAGCGAAGAATATCCCGTACCAAAATCATCAATAGCTACACTTAATCCTTTTTGTTTGAGTTCATCAATAATATTGTTTATGTCGTCATAATTTGCAGAAAAAACTGATTCTGTAATTTCGATGCCTATATTTTGCGGATTGACTCTTGCTTCTTCAATCAATTCAAAAAGCCTTGTTGTAAAATCAGGACGTAGTAATTGAATTACGGAAACATTAATAGCAACACCAAGGGTTTGATCGATTTCATCATTTAATTTCTTTAAGAATTTCAAAGCAATTCTAAAGACCTCTTCACCAATAGCAACAATCAATTTTGTTCGTTCTGCAATGGCAATAAATTCTAGGGGGGATACATTTCCTAAGGATTCTGTTTTTAGCCTAGCAAGGGCTTCAAACCCACAAATAGAATTTGTTTTCAAATCTAAAATGGGTTGATATTGTAAGTATAGTTTCCCCGCATCATTGCTAATTGCAATTTCTGCTAGTTCTTCTCTAATCTCACGTTCACGATTAACAAGTGCTTCAAGTTCTGCATCATAAAAACAAGCTCGAAAATCTTTTTCAAAAATACTCAATGATCTTTCAGATGCAATTAAAAGTCTCTTTAAAAGCAAGTCCACATCTAAATGCTGATCTTGTTCGATTTCAAGAATTCCTATTCCCCCTGCAATTCGTTCACTAATAAATAACCTTTCCAATGCTTCTCCAATTGTATTGGCAAATTCAGTTAGTTCTGTTTTGTCAAGATATCCCTTTATATAGAAAACAAATCGGTTTTCATAGGTTTTAAATAACATTTTTTGATCACTAACATACTCATATAATATTTCTGCTGCTTTTTTAACTAAATTCTGAGTATAGTGAAATCCATAATTTGCAGTTAGTAATTGTACTGTACTCAAATTGATACTAATAACCGCTTTCTTTTCTAAAGTGTTTTTTTTAATATCTGCTTCCATCATTTTTTCTAGATATTCACGATTATACAGACCCGTCCAACTATCATGCTCACCCATATATTGCAGATGATCCTCAAAACTCTTCCGATCGGTAATATCCAGGATAATTCCCTCTAGGGCTTCAATCATTCCTTCTTCATTATAAACGCCTTCCCCAAGTTCAATCACCCATTTTCTCTCACCAGTTGCCGTTGTGATTTCATATTCACATTCATAAGGAAGGTGATTTTGAATTGCTTCCTCCCAAACAGCCAGTAATTTTTTACGATAAATTGGGGTAATAATATCATTAAATGGTAAATCGCGATTGTTGATAAATTTTTCTGGTTCATAGCCTGTTAGTTTATAACAGCCATCGGAAACAACTAACATGGTGCCATTTTCATCATATTTACAGCGATATGCTAGTCCTGGCAAATGAGTCACAATTACATTTTCACGATGTTCACTTTCTTTCAGGGCTTTTTGTGTATATTCTTGTTGAGTAATATCTTCAATTAAACATAAATGCATGGAATGATCATTATCAAGCCCAAGAAGAGTAGAAATCTTCATGTTAGCCCATACAATAGAACCATCTGATTTGAGATATCTCTTTTTCATTGTATAACTACTAATTTCACCATTTTTAAATTGTTCAAATTTTTGAACATCTTCTGTTAAGTCATCTGGATGCGTTAAATCAGCCCATGTTATATTTGCTAGCTCTTCTTTTTTACGACCAAGAATTTTCTCATACATTGGATTTATGCTCATACCCCCGATCCCTGTTTGGATAGCATGGGACTGATCCTGCATAACAGCAATCCCAATAGGAGCTTGTTCAAAAACACTACGATATAGCGCTTCATCCATTACCAGTTTTTTATTTAACTGACCAAGTCGATAGTGTTGCGTCCAAATATATAGAAATGAACTATATAGTAGAAATACTGAAAACACAACGATAAAATCAGAAATCATTTGTTTTCTTATCGCAAGATCCCAGTTGTTTGCTGGGTAGTCAATCCCAAAAACAGCAATCATCTCACCACTTTTTGGTTCCTTGATGGGAACAAGTACACTAATCCATGTTCCCCACTGATCGGCACTCGGTTTCGAAATCACTGTTTCTTGTAACTGAAATACATCACCTATTGTGTCAAGTTCTTCTTCATAAACATCACCTGGTGCTGAATAGTCAGGAGATTCTGGCGTTTCTGAGTCGACAAGAAAAATATACTGACCATCCTTTTGAATCATTAAATAGGCAAAACGAACATCTGTCGTTCTTTCAACAAAGCGCATTAAGCTATGCTTAACAACCTCATATTCAGGTGTTCCAACATCATCTATACTACCACTTAACTCCCCAATATGTTCAGGGTGTAGCAAGGCTTCCATTGATTCCGCCAATTGGATTGCTTCTGAGGAAGCTCCATCTTGATATTTATTCCATTGAAAATTTAAATAGGTATAGCTTAACAAGACAAAAATAATGGTAAATACAATAGCCGTGATGGTAATATACTGATCACCTAAAGTAGCTCTTATTTTTCTTTTTGTTACTTGTAATCCTTTTTTATGATTTTTCATAATTCACCTCTTCCCTACATGGTTTGAATTACGTGCATTGTTCTCTCCTCTGAGAAAACTCCCCTTCCATAAGTATTTCGACTATTTCATTTTTATATATTGTTGTTGATTTGAAGAAGTTTTAGCAATGGCTTTTAATTGCTCACTTGTGTGGTTGACATAATTTAAGAATAATGTTCCTAATAAAAGGCGATCTTTTCGTAAAATTCGATTCCAAATATATCCTTTAAATAAATCCTTTACCAAAAATATTTCATCTTCCTCTAAGCACTCAGCTTCCTTGATAGCCTCTGCTAATAACACATTCACATCATACATATTCTTTCACCTCATTATAATATTGATATAAACAACATTGTTAACAATATTATACAATATTTATTCTTAAAACACAATTAATCATTTAAAAAAGACGATTATAAAGAGAAATTTCTCCTTAATAATAACCTCAATTGAAACGATTACCAATGAATCTATTCATATGAAATCTTTTGTTTCAAAAAAGTTCCTTGCCTTAAGTCAGAAAAAGCCTGTTGCAGTTCTGCTTTGGTATTCATGACAATAGGACCTCCCCAAGCAATCGGTTCTTTTATTGCAATTGAACTAACAAACAATACCTGGGCAGACGCTTCTTTTGTTTCAATCTGAATATAATCCCCCATCGCTACTTTAACTGCTGTTTTTTCTTTTACCAGCTCTCCACCAATGATAGCACTATGATGTAATGTAAAAAGCATGATTGAACGATTACGATCTGTTTTTATCGTAATCGAAGCATTGGCTTGCAAATGAATGTCATAATAATTAAGAGGAAGATATTGACTAGCATATCCTTTTTCATTCTCATATTCACCAGCCAATAACCTTAGCATTCCCCCTTCGAAAGGAATTTCTTTGATGTCCTGATTTTTAATGCTTTGATATGCAGGAGCAACCATCTTGTCTTTTGCTGGCAAATTTAACCATAATTGCACTCCCAATAATCGCTTTGCAGCTGGAAGTTTTTCTTCATGCATAATACCTGATCCAGCAGTCATCCATTGTACTTCACCTTCCCCAATGGTATCTTCATTTCCTAAACTATCTTTATGTGTCATATAGCCACGATATACATAGCTAATTGTTTCAATACCACGATGAGGATGTAGCGGAAAACCCGCTATATAATCATCAGGATTTGTACTATCAAATGAGTCTAGCATCAATATAGGATCATATTCAATAACAGTATTGTTGCCTAATACTCTAACCAATTGAACTCCCGCTCCATCTTGAGTTTGATACCCTTGTATTTGCTTTATTACTTTTCGTTCTATCATCTTACCCTCCTATTTTATGCTTATTCTATGAATATTATATCATAGCTATTTGCTAACACTATATTTAAACCTCTCTAAAATCACATTAGAAATAAAAAGCCGCTATTAGGCGGCTGAAATAAGTTAATACTTTTCTATTTCTTCTATATTGTTACAACCTGACTTATCATTTTTATAGTTTGTACAACCATAAAAATATTTATTCATATCTTTATGCCTTTTTACAATCATAATTCCATCGCATTGATCACACAAATGAATATTTCCTTTTCCTCTTAGATCATTTGACATGAAATCACATATTTCTGGTTCGTTTGTACAAATATATAATCTTAGACCATAAGTTTTATTTAGTTTTAATTGCAATGGATACCCACATATTGGACAATATTTTCTACTTTTTCTAATTTGGATTATATCCCTAGAAATATCATTATCTTTTGCCAATGTTACATTAGGATAGTCATTTATTAATTCGATTACAAATCGCGATGGTCTAGTTTGTGGAGCAAGAATATATACTCTATTTTTTGTCCTTGTCAGAGCAACATAAAATAATCTTCTTTCTTCAGCAAATTCATAAGATTGATCATTATTTGTAACAAATTTTAATACAGGATCGTCTTCTATTTGAGCAGGAAAACCATAAACTCCATTCAAGTTATTTAAAATAATTACATTATCATAAGTCAGTCCTTTTGAACTGTGGGCGGTAAGAAACGTCATTAAGAGTTGAGGATAAGCGACAGAATAGTATTTTTCTTCTTTTCCTTGGAACTTTTTCGCAAACAATCCCGTATCTAGCATTTGTGACATGTCAAAACCATATCTACCAATCAACAAAACATTGGAATTTATGCCATCAACTTGAATAATTTTGGAAATAATTTCTTCTAATTTTTTTGCTTTCTCGTAGTTTATTCCCTTTATTCCCTTTCTCTCATTGCTATTTATATTATCACTATATGTGAAAATGACAATTGGCTTTCGTAATGATTTATCAGACTTTAAGGTTTTTTTATATTGAGTAGCATTCTTTTGAATGAATTCTCCAGCAATATCAATTAATTCTTGTGAATTACGATACGTCTTTGATATTTTTAAAATCTCAGCATATCCCATTTCCTCTTTAAACTTCGTGAATAATGCTATTTCAGAACCAGAAAAAGCATAAATAGATTGCCAATCATCACCAACTGCCATTATTTTTGCGTTTGTAACTTTTAATAATTCTTGAACGAGATTAAACCTTTGCCTCGATATATCTTGATATTCATCAACAATAATGTATTTATATGGTAACATAATTTTATTGCTAGCTGCTTGTCTTAATAATGCCGATGATTCATTAATCATATCTTCAAAATCAACAGCATTATTTTCTCGTAAATATGATTGATAATATAAATATACTCTTTCTATGATTTCTAGAAAAATTATGCTTCTTGGATTTTTTGTCTTTGATTTTAAAGTGCTAAAATCTTCTTCATGAAAATCTTTTGCTTTAAAATTATGAATAAATCTTGAAACTAAATTAGAAAATTTAGTCACATACTTATCTTTTTCATAAAGCAAAATTTTATTGTATACTTCTAAATCTGGTCTTGGATTTAGCACAAACCCTTGCTTCAGTAATTCTTCCTTTAGATGATCAACTAGTTCTTTACCATCATTATAAGCTGAAAATGTTTTAATTAGCTTGGTCTTAAATGTTGCATGGTGATGAATCTTATAATTCATTTCAATAATATATTTATCTAGTTCTTCTTGTGTATACCTATTGTTGCTTCCATTTTCTGTAATCCCAAAATGCTCAATATAACATTCATTACAATTTTGTTTAATATAAAAATCTGGTGTATAAATTTTTCTAGCATTTGGAATATTGTATTTATAAGGTTTTTCATAAACGTAATCAATATTATTTAGATACAAAAAATTGGCAATTTGTACTTCCTGGCTAGAGCGTAATTGCTCATTATTAATTGTGATTTTAGCTTTTTTTCTACAATCAATAATGGTTTCATTGATTCCTTCTAAATTACTCTTCAGAGATGAAAATTCTTTCCTTTCATTATAATCGAAATATTCATCAAGTACTAATTGAGAAACCAATTCTTCTGGTAAATCTAGGTAATAACCAAATAGTAAGATTAATTTTCTTAGTAAATCTTTATCATTTACAATTGTTTTTGTAAGATAATCATTGATAACAAAATAGTTTTCGCTTAATACTTTGTTTAAAACATTATTTTTATCTTTGAGAATTATTTTTCTGCCGATAGAGTGAAAAGTACTAATGTCTTCACAATGCAAACCCAATTTATTAATTATTTTTGTTTTTAGTTCTGTTACAGCTTTGTTAGTGAAGGATACAACTAATATTTCTTCGGGTTTTACACCTTCTTTGTCAATTAAGTATTTTATTTTTCCAGCTACGGTTGTGGTTTTTCCTGCACCAGCACCTGCGACAACTAAATTATAGTCTTCACTAGTAAGTATGGCAATTCTTTGTTCCTCATCTAAAACTATATTAGGATCGCATTTTTTCAAAATAGTGTCAAAATACTCTTTTTCTTCTAACAATTTTTTCTGAACATACTCTTTATTCATCTTGCTTAAATAATCATAAAAATGATTATACAAATCTAGATATCGAGTAACATTAGTTGGATGAAAAAAATATCTTTTACAATATCTTTTTATATCATCGCTTTTTACTTGTTTTGTAAAGAAATCTATGTTTTCTTTTTGATTCACAAGAATTTCATTTATACTCTTCCGAGATATATATGTGTTCAAATATTTTAGATTGTAAAAAAACTTAAGAAAATCAATAACACCGTTGATTTCGTCAGATGATTCTTCAATACTTTTATTCTTGAATATTTTAGCAAAAACACTTGTTTTTTCATGTAAAAAAACAAATCCACAATTGCTACAAACGTTATTATTCATTTCTTTTCCACAAATGATACACTTCATAAACAAACCCTCTTCGGAAATTATAACATTTTTTATAAAAATGGGAAGTTTTTAAAAAGTAATCTTCTTCTTTTGTGTTTTTTTAAAAAAAGATCACCATTGTGTGATCTTAATGATAAACTTCTTTTTCCATTTTTATAAACAAATAATTATCATTGTTTGTTCTTCTATTCTCTTCACCAATGATTTGATATCCACAGCTTTTATAAACCTTCATGGCTCTTAGATTAAATGAAGCTACAAAGACAATCAGTTTTTGAGGATGAAATATCGGGATAAGGTATTCTTCTATTTGGCAAAGAAATTCTTTTCCTAACCCTTTTCCGCAGTAATCCGGTCTTAGTCCCAAACCTATTTCTATTTGGCCATCATCAATAGTTATCGAGAAAAAGCCAACTAAATCATCCTCTATCTTTGCTTCATAGTAATGGCTGTTTCGAAGTTCTGGTGAGATTAGTTCTTGATAATCATCCCTATCCGCCTCTGCATCATAAAAAGAATAGGGCTCTTCATAATGCCACTGGTTTGCTATCATTAATGCGCTTTCTTGTGACATGATACTAAATGTATATTTCATAAATTCACCAATAATGAAAGAGAAAACAAGGGTTGTTTTTTCATGCTTACTCTCTCATAACTTTATAATTATAATAATTCTAATGCTCTTTTGTATAAAGGATCCAATTCACAGCCACAGTTTCCACATTGTTTGTCGGCTTCTTTGATGGCTATTATCAATGCTTTCTTATCCACAGTTCCTGCTAACCATTGTTTCGCAGGGCTAGCAATTAAATCCCAACCTGATGCAGCAAACTTTTCCATAATTGTTCTTAATTCTTTCATTATAAACATCCTTTCTTCTAACCTTATTTTATTTTGTTATTAAATTGTTCCAACAAGTAATTCTTCATAAGAGCTTCATCTAGGGTGTTAATTTCCTTGATACTCTCTTCAACATCATAGGTTTGAAGAACATCAAGCAAATCTTGATAATTCTTGGCATGAATTTCCGAATAGAAATTGATAACAACATCCATGATATTATCGATAATGGCTTTGTTAATTTCTTCTTTGCTATTACGACTAGACACAAACTGGTAATGATGGTTATGAATCATTAACTGAATAAACATTTGATCCGATAAGTATTGGTTAGAAGAAAATAAAATGTATCCATCTTTTTCTTCAGCAATCCCTATTTGTTCCATATCTAGGAAATTGTTATACTCTGTAAGTTTGACTGACAACCCCAATCTAACTGGATATTCAGGATTACTTGCAAAATAAGCATCGGCATAGCTAGTTAATAGTGATGTACTAGCAGTATATAGCATGGGTTCTACTTCATCAAGATACCCATTGGCTAGCCATAATTTGTAATCCTGTAGATAGGCTCTTGATGCATTTTCATATACAGAAAGAACAGCTGCAGTAATAATAATATCGGGCTTGATTGCTTTCATTAATGCGGTACAATCACGAACAAAATTGTTTAGATTATCGCGTTTAAACGCCAACCAAGCAGTTCTTACTTCTTTCGAGTGAACAATGAGCTCTCGCAAGTCGCCTTGATAGCCATATTCTTGCATAAATTTGTTCATGCTATAGGTGGTATAGCCTGGGTCAACAATCTTTGAAGGGTCAACAATCTCTTCAACATCCTCATAATTAGGCAAATTAGAGATGGAATAGCGAATAATATCGTATTCAACCTTATCAAAATCATACGTATGTAATAGCTCTTGATACCAAGCTAGTAGCATCGCTTGAAGATTGTCATTACAGATATCATAATAATAAATCGAACCTTTAGATTTTTCTCCACTAAAATCGATTTGAATATACTCTTGATGCTCTTCTTTTAAGGTATCAATCTCTTCACTAAATGTTTGCGTAAACGCATTCACACAAATATTTAATTTGTGAGCTTCACAAATAAAGCACATAAGGTAATCATGACCATATTCTCCATAATCATATTCATCTAGTACTGTATACTTTTCATAAATTTGCGAATCGTATAGGATATACCCACCGCGAAACACATCTAGGATAACTTCATTGATACCCATGTTTTGAAGTTTTGTTAAGGTTGTTTTCACTCCTATTAGTGAGGTATCATCATAATTGGAATTAGCAAATGGATAATACCACATTCCTCTCGTCTGATACACTTTACTATCAATTAATAAAGCTTTGATAAACGCTAAATATTCGTTAATTGAAGTATATGTTTTTGCATTTGTTTTGTAACTTAACAAATCATCTTGAAAGAACAAATCACTCGTAAGAGCAAGATCCACCTTACTAAGAAGTTTACTCATATATACATAATCATGTGGTATTTGCT
>Ga0172377_10005520_pt1 | contig 13005 bp, 11 predicted proteins | sample Pumphouse3metaG_FD_119749 | JGI IMG/M metagenome (GOLD analysis project Ga0172377, IMG submission 119749) | Leachate microbial communities from a municipal landfill in Southern Ontario, Canada - Pumphouse #3 metaG | ecosystem: Engineered > Solid waste > Landfill > Unclassified | place: Canada... | reverse complement strand
GAAGCGGTGTTTTAATAAAAGGGCTTATCGGTAAAAGTATAGTCTTCTTAATAATAAATGTTTGGGATTTTTTTGTTTAAAAAATTAGTATGCAAATGTTTAGTATATAATTTCAATCTTTTTAATGTATTATTTCCGGGAAATTTCAGAGATTTTAAGATTGAACTAAATATTAAGGAAATATTTTTGAGGATACAATAATTATTGAATCCTAACTATACACATGATTTTAATTTGTCTTTGGTTTTTAAATTATTTTTAATTTTAGACAATATTATTTTAAACCAAATACGGAGCTTACCGTTACCTTAATTGTTTTATGCCTTGAATTGGTGTTATATACTCCGTAACCGGAAACGTCTGTGGAATAAGGTTCTGTAATCTGGAATACTCCCGCTTTTGCAGATATAAGCTTATTTATTTTCATATCCGTATCTGCAACTATTTCTTCTGCTCTTTCGCGTGCATTTACTGAGGCTTTAGATAAAAGTGCTTTTTTAAGTTCATCCGTTTTAGTGGAGAAAAAATTTAGATTGGATTCCTGAAAAGTAATTCCTTCCTTTAAAAAAACAACAGGATTCAATGCCATTTTTTCTACATTATCAACATCCTTCGATAAAATTGTTATTTGCTGGCTTATAATATAACCGCTAACGCCATTACGACCGTATTCATCCTGAATTTTTGAAGGAACAATATTAATATCGCTTGATTTTATTCCTGTTTTATTCCATATTTTCTTAAAGGATTCCAGTTTTTTATGAATTTGTGATTGTCCCTGTTCCTGCTGTCCTAATGCGGTATGCTGATTAAGTACTACTTTCCATTTTACCATATCGGTATTAAAATTTTCGGTAGCATATCCAACTACACGAACTGTGGATTCTGTTTTCTGTGCACTATAAAAATATCCTCCAAGTATTATTGCTGAAATAATCATTCCAACAGATAGAATAAGTCCTGTTATTGAGTTTTTCATGATCTCTGTTTTTTTGTGTATTTGTATGTTATGACATAAACATAATAAAATTTTTCTTTATCTTCAATCTTATACTTATACCTTTTGACAGTTTTTATTTATGAATTAAATAGAATCTGTCTGTAATTTTTTCTCTATTTATATCAGAATTTTGTAGGTAATATGAAGTCCAGTCATAGAAAGTGCATAAATAAAAGCTTGTTTTTTCTGATTCTGATATCTTTTTTATGCAAGCAGGATCTCCTTTACCGTCAGGAGCATCTTTTACTGTTATCAATTTATTCTTATAACCCGCCGGGTATTCGAATTCCCAACTTGATTTATATATTTTTTTTAATATAAATCCATTTCTTAATAGCAATTGCAATGTCATGGTTCTTGCACCATATCCTGCAGTAACAATTATGTTTGTGTCTGTATTTTTTAAAATATATTGTAGAGCTTTTTCCCTTTCTTTTAAAATTATGCTTTTCCTTAAATGATAATAAAAAGGTGAAAAAAAGTGTCCGTTTATTAACATTAATTCATCAGCTGTTCCTATTACCTGTCCTGGGCCAATTGAGATATTAGCTTTAAGATTTTTTAATTTTCCTATAGGTATTGATATTTTGTTATTTAGATTTATAGAAGCTATGTTATATCCTTTAGGTTTGTTATTAAGTATTGAATATGAAGTTGAAAACCATGGCAGACTATCAGTAGAAAAAGAAGTACCAATAAAAAATTCTATTCCCAGTAAACACAATAAAGTAAGCAGATATTTTTTCTTTTCTTTTATATAATATAATCCTTCCACTACTATTATAATAATGAATGGTAACATGTATAAAAAATATTTTCCACAGTATAATACATGATCAAAATAAACGAAATAGTTTATTAAAACTGGTATCACTGATAATGATAACAGAAACCATTTTTTTCTTTTTATTATGGAATAGATACCTAATATAATCAGAATAAAGGTCGTTATCTGAAAATATGTTAAGCTCATTTCAAATGTAGTTTTTAGTAAAATATTTTTTGTTACTTCTGATGCTATATCTTCTTTCTGACTTAATTTTAAAAGTGGATTGGCTTTCAATAATAAATTTGAAATAACATATATAGAAATGGTAGTAACGGCAAAAATTGTTGTTATAATTACAGCTTTTGAAATTTTTCTTTTCTTAATGTAAGCTATAAGTAACAATATAGGATACATCATTAAAATATCAGCTCTAAATAATGGAGCAATTCCCAGTAATAAAATGATTATTAGTTTATTCTTATCCTTAAGAAACATATATAAAGGAAGAAGGAAGAAGAAAAATGCGAAAATAGCAGAATTAGGATATGAAAGAATGCTGTATGATTCAGGGAAGAATAAAATTAGTGATAAAGCTATTATTTTTATATTCCTTTTTGTAAAAAAATTTACAATCAGAGATATGAGATATATGCATAAAAAAGTAAGTATTATTGTAGCTCCGCAGTAAATTTGTTCACAGCTTAGAAAGAATAATATCTTTTTAAAAAAAAACACAGATAATATCGTAAGAGGTTGTATACCCCAGCAATAGCTTAAAACAGGAGGCAGTGAAAAATAAGTGCTCATAAATTCACATCCTGCAATTACGTTGGTACTGTCAGATTCGTAACATACCAGGGGGAAACAACCGATCAGCATCCATATCGCAGACAGAATCAGTAGTATATTAAGAATAGTTTCTTTATTACTTAATTTTAATTTTTGTATTTTATAATTCACTGTTTATATGTTTATATATACTGAAGTCGGCAAATAATTTATATTTACTATTTTTTAATCAGTACATTTTTGAATGCCTTTACCTTTTTTTCATAACGAACCTTACTATCAGAAAGTTAGTCGGAATACAGATAACAAACATAGGCATTGGTGCCCATGTTTTGGAAAGACCTAAAAATAAAAATAAATTTAGCAGTCCTACTGAAAGCAGATAATTAATTATGTTGCTGATAATAAAGCCAATTCCTTTTTTTGTTGTAGGTTTTACACTAAAAGTAAAATAAGTTGTTAGTATAAAATTTACTATAAATGAAATGATATAACCAACTGTATAGGCTATGGAAACATTTATCCAATGCATTAACAAATAATAGATTCCGTAAGTAATAGCAGTAGATATAGTTCCTACTATTCCGAATCTTATTACTTCCATGACTTTGGAATTTTTCCTCAATAAGATTTTTATTTTTTTTAGCATTTTATATAATGAAACCATTTACCTGATTTGTTGATGGCAGCTCTTTTTATTTAAAATTTAATTCATAAAACAGTCTTGATATATTTTTGATATACTCGGAAATAACCTTAAACAGTTTCACTTTAGTATTCGGATCATCACTCCATTTTACAGGTAATTCAAGAATATTTATTCCTTCTTTTTCTCCTCTGATTAATAATTCAATTATAAAGAACCATCCATTTTCTGAAGAGGATTCCTTTATCAGTTTTTCTGCTGTATTTTTTCTAAAAAATTTGAATCCGCAAATGGAATCACTGGCCTTCATACCTAAAAATAGTTTTAATAAAAAAGTTAACCCATATGAAGTTATGTTTCTGTACCATTTCCTGTTATATGTTTTTGCGCCTTTACAAAATCTTGACCCATTAACCATATCCAAAGTATCGTTTTTAATAAAAGCATCAATAACCTGGTTAAGATGAGATAGGTCTGTAGATAAATCGCAGTCCATATAACCTACTATTTCAGAAGTGTTTCGCAGTACACCTTCTCTGAATGCAAGTCCAACTCCTTTGTCTCTTAATTGAATATATTCTACTTCTTTAAAATTTTCAGATATTTTTTGTCCTATTTCAGGTGTATCATCTGTTGAACCATTATCTATAATTGTAATTTTAAATGGTATTTTATTTAGTTTTCTCAGGTATGTTACTGTCTGAACTACCCCTTTTTCAAGTCTGAGATTTTCGTTTAGCACCGGTAGCAGAATATTAATTGTCATAGGAGTGTATTTTTTCTAATAATTTAGTTGTCTGGGTAGAAATTCTTTGATTATTTTTATAATCCTTATTTAAAATGCAGGAAGAGAAATCAGATAAAGCCTTTACTAAATTATTATTTTCATCAAAGCTATATTTCTCTTTATTTGTCAGGGCTATATTTTTTTCATTGTATGTCAGGTGAATAATACTATTTTTTGAAAGCATATCAAACAAAATAGACCCTTTATCTCCTGATATTTCTATTTTCCTTTGCTTATCAGCAGAAACGATGCTTACATATATTTCTATTAGTGTATTGTTAGTTGTTTCAAAAATTACAAATGATGATTCATCTTTATTATGACAGGTGTTATTCTTATGTAGTATCTTAATTTCTATATTAGACACAGTCAGTGAAGGAAATAGATAAAATAAAATTGAGAAATAATGAACCCCCAGTACATCCCATACATCATCATTTTGATAAAAATTTCCAAATTGTGATAATTGGAATCTTATATTATTTAAAGCACCAATCTTGTCTATTTTGTTTTTTATATAATTTATTGATGAAGAAATACAATAAATATAATCTGTATATAAGACTACATTATATTCTTTTGTTAGGTTATATAACTTTATGTTCTCAGCAGATGATTTACATAAAGGTTTTTCACAAAAAACGTGAATTTTTCTTTTTATACAAATTTTGCATATCCCATAATGTGTTTCAATTGGTGTGCATATAAAAACAGCTTCTATTTTTTCTTTGTCCAGAATTTCTTCAAGTGACTGATTCTTATATTTTGTTCTGTAGTAAATATCAATAAGTTCAAAATCTTTATTTTTGATAATATAATTTTCAATAATTTTACCCCAATAGCCGTATCCTACGAGTAACGTTCTCATTATTATAATTTTTCTATAGATTCAAAAAGGAATTGTTTCTTTCTAAAATTTAGTTTTACTATTATCTGTAAATATTTTATTACCATTGCCAAAATAAGAAATAGCCCAAAAAATCCAAAGGACAAAAACAAAATAGTTGTCGTCCAGCCTTCAACAGGGTTTTTCATCAACTTATATATTAAGGCATAAAGAGATACCCCTACCGTAATGGTCATCATAATACCTGTAAGTGTAATAGTAATTTTATAAGCAATGTTTGTAAATAATATCAAAGTATCAATAGCCAGACTTTTGCGACCTTTGTATTTTTCCCAGTGTACAGGAGATAAGGGATGATAAATCACAGTATCCAATGGTAAACCGCAATTTGCGTAAGCTGCTTTGCGGAAAGGAATTGTTTTGGTAATGGAATGAATTCTGTTAATAGCACGTCTGGATAAAATTCTGAATGTTTCTATTCCAATATTATGTTGTAAATTAGCATAATTATTAAAAAGTTTGTAGAAAATTTCTGATAAAAAACGAGGCTTTTTATCAATTTTGACACTAACAATGTCATAACCTTTTAATGAATGAAAATAAATTTTATTAAGCAGATTCCATTCATAATCTACAAACATGGAATCAAATTCAAAAACAAAATCTCCGATTGATAAATTTACTCCTGCATTCATTGCTACCTCTATTCCCTGGTGATAACTCATATTCAAAATTGTAATAACTTGATCATTTTGAAGGGAGGCATAATTTTTTATTAATTCCTTGCTGTCATCAATTGAGCAATCGTTAACGATAATAATTTCGTATTTTAAGAAGGTTTCTTCCATTTTTTTACAAAGACCGTCTATGAAAAAAGGAATAAGGTTTTTGTCGTTATAACAATATATTACCGCTGAAGCAAAATTATTTTCTTTATTCATTTTATATGGTTAATATTTTATCCAGATCATAAACAGTATTTATTTTACCAGATAATACACTTACAAATGTAGGCTCTTTAGAATATGTTCTAATAACAGTAGGTCTGGAATCATCTATTTCTGAAGCAAGAAGTATTGGCTTAATTGAAAATAGAGAATGATTGTAATTATACTTCAAATCATCATGTATATATTTTTTTGCCAGGTTATTCATATATGGCCATGCAGATTCCGGTCTTGCAGGACATTCATTACAATTACCAAGTTGTTCAGGACTACAAAATCCATTACTCCGTTGCTGACATTGGAATTTAGGTAGGGGTTCTTTGCTGGTTTTATGAGGAGTAAAAGATACAGCGGTTAATGAATGCATATTGGTTTTCCCAAATGGCATTATAGAAAAAAAAGGTCCGTCCATAACCGTTAATCCTATTCCTTTCATTTTTTCGTTAACATCACAGAGAATAATTTCGCATACTTCGTATTTTATTTTGAATAATTCAAAATTAAGCTTGTTTAATATTTGATTTACAGATGCATATGTAGCATTTAAAATGAATTGAGCCTGAAATTTATTATTATTTTTTTGAGTAACTATATATTCCTTCCCATTATTTTCTATGTCTGAAATTCGGGTTCCGTATTTTATTTTGACATTTGACATGTCTTTGATTTTTTCCAGAAAATAATCTTTTAATATTGATGCATCATAGGTATATTCTTCTGTTAGAAATGCTCCGTCACAAAGACCATCTTTAAAATATTGATTTGGATTTAGATCTTTACAGAGGATCCTGGCTGCTTTACAGAAACTTTTAAATTCTTCGGCATCACTCCATGAAAATTCGCTGCTTGTTGCATAAATCTGGTCAAATTTATTCAGTATGCTAAATCCATAATCCTTATTAAAACGATTAAAATAATTTGCTGATTTTATAGCGGTAGAATAAGAACGCGGATAATGGTATCCGTTATGAATGCGGGCCTGGTTGATATATGTTGCACGTTTAAAGGCTGCATCTTCATATTCAATTATTAGAATACGCTCTCCACGTTCCCCACAATATTTGGCGGCATATAGACCATAAAGTCCGGCTCCTATTATTATTTTGTCATAAGTCTCAATCATTAATTATATTTATTTAATCCTCTTTTATTCCGGTAGCTGGATTTTATTTAGTTTTCTTTTTTTTCTGTATTCTGAATAAATGACGATAATAGTCAGCAACAAAAGTATAATAGAGCTTGCCCTAGAAATATTATTGCCGATGAAATAAGAAGAAGGTTCAAATTTAAATACAATTTTGTGATTACCCGAAGGTATAACCATGGCTCTTAATACATAATCAGCCCTGAAATAATCAGCTTTTTTACCATCGATATATGCGTTCCATCCTTTGGGATACCAGATTTCAGAAAAGACAGCAAGACCTTCTTTCCCTTTAACGGAAGCATCATATTCCATCATATTAGGCTGGTATTTTTTTAGCATTATAGTGGAAGCATCATTTTCTGATATTGAGACATTGTCTATTAGAGCTGCATATCTTTTGTCTATAATAACTTCCTGTTCCGGGTTGAAATTATCCATAGCCTCGATTTCTTCCTGTGCATTATGTACGGTTTTTATGTTCTTTACAAACCACACATTACCTGATGCGTGATTATTTAAGAGAGGCTGTTCTTTTTTTGAATAAATAATATATTTTGTATTCAGCATGTTTAAGACAGGTAGTGTAGAGATTGTGGAGTCAAGTGATTCAGAATTCTTAAAGCCTTTAATTATTTTATTTATTTCAGGAGATATATGATAGTCAATTAATTCCTGATAACGTTTCATTTTTGCTCCGTTATAACCTCCTATGGATTTATGAAAATAAGAAGTGGAAGCATCACTAAAAGGATTGACTGTAAGATTTAATACTCTGTAATCAGGATTTTTATCCTTCAGTATTGCAAGATCTGCGTAAGATGGCTGATTCTGGTTACTCATAGAAGATTTTGCTGAGAAATTGTCTTTACTTAGATATTCCCGGTCAACAGGCCATAAGTCAAATAGGATTAAACCCGCCCATATTATCAGTGCATATCCGGCTTTTAATTTTTTATTCAGATAAAGCCAGATGAAACCGGAAGCAATTGTGATAAAAATAACGGCCTTTATTGAATCCTGACGGAGTACCATTTTTCTGTCATCAATCAGTGCATTTATTAGTTGATCAGGCCATCCTGCATTGGCAAGCTGAGCATCACCGGCTCCTTTGAAATTACCGGCTATTCCCGGAAAAAGAACAAAAATTAGCGCCAGACCAGCAGTAATGTACCATGCGTATGAAAGTTTTTTTATAAATTCTGCATTCTTCAGTGGATTATGATAGATGTTTGAAATCGCCAGAATTCCCATAAATGCCATTGCAAATTGCTGTATGACAATAATATTTTTAACATCTCTGAATTTATTGTAGCCGGGGAAATAGTCGATCATAAAATTACTTAGCAGTGGAAAGTATTTTCCAAGGGATAATAAAAATGATAATACAACAACCGTAACAATCCATCTTTTTTCTCGGCCCTTTACAATAAAAAGTCCTAGTACAAAAAGGAAACATAGAATAGATCCGAAATAAAAAGGTGCAACAGAAATAGGCTGACTTCCCCAGTATAGAGGTAAGTGTGCACATATTCGTTTTGCAAGGGATTCTCCCTGATCTTTTTTGATAATCTTATATATATTTGAGTTTTCACCCAGGGATTCATCCATGCCCCCTCCTTTAAAATGAGGTATAAAAGCGGTCATTGCCTCTCCGAAATCATAACTGTAATCAAGGATATATGCTTTGTCAAGACCGCTTGTCTGATTCTCATCAGGCCTTAATTCCGATTTTCCGCGTGTAGAATATTTCCCGTATTCCATTGTAGTGGCAAGTCTGCCGAAATTGGTTCCGATAGCCAAAAGCAGGGCGATAAATAACAACCCTGAGGTACTTATAAATTTTTTTATTGTTTTTTCCCTTACTGCACCAATAAAATAGTATATTATGATGATTAGAATCATCATTCCCACATAATAATACATTTGCGGGTGATTGGCAAGAATCATCCAAGATAGTCCAAAGGCTGTAATAAGACTGCCTGCTATTGGTTTTTTCTTATAGGCATATAATACTCCGGCCACAACAAGAGCCATATATGTCAGAGTGTGTACCTTTGTATAATGTCCTGTGGCTATAAAAACAAAGAAGAAAGTGGAAAATCCGAACATAACAGAGCCAACCATACTTATTCCTAAAGGAATATCCATTAGTTGGCATAAAACAAAGAAAAGCAACAGGTTAAGAATCATCAGACCTATAGGATGCTGGAAAACACTAAAGAATGAAGTCTGAATTTTTGCAAGAAGATTTCCCGGAAATTGTGTGGAAATCATATAGGCGGGCATACCACCAAACATGGAATTTGTCCATAATGCTTCTTTACCTGTAGCGTCTCTAAAATCACTAATTTCTTTAGAAGCCCCCTGAAAAGTTGTCTTATCGGAGGCTACTAACTTTTCCCCTTCAAGTTGAGGATAAAAATAAATACTGGAAATAGTAATAAATAATAGAATAATACCGAATACGGTAAATATATTTCGATTGCTTTTTATCTGTATCATATAAAAAAGTTAAATTTGTATTATAACAAAAATAGAAAATAAATATAGAATCCGTTCAAAATTGGAATAATCATTAAAAGATAAGAACCAATAAAGGCTTAGATTTATTAAACAGGTGATTATACGGAGTTTTATTTATTGCACTAAATAATAAGGCTCAAATTATTTTTTATCATAAAAAAATAGTTTTATTATTACCTAAATTCCGCAAGGAGGTTTCGTAGTGAGCATTCAAATAACACCTGAATTCCGAAAGGAAGTATTGTAATGAGCATTCAAATCGCAATAAATCAGGAAGGAAACCGATTGAAGCATAGCATTGGCTATGGTGAGTGAGGATTACGACTGGTTTGAAGCTAGTTGGATGTGTAATATATAATTCCTTGCGGATTTTAGGTATTTACTTTATTATTCAGAGAAGGGAAACTTAAATAAATTAAAAATATAGAATTGGATGCTTAATAATAAATCTGTTTTAATTACCGGTGGTACAGGATCTTTTGGTAAAAAATTTATCGAAACAATCCTAAAAAGATATCCCCAGGTTAAAAAAATTGTTATCTACTCCAGGGGAGAATTGAAACAATATAACCTTCAGCAGAAATACCCCAGAGAAAAATTTAAACAAATACGTTTCTTCATTGGAGATGTAAGAGATGCAGCCAGGTTAAAAAGAGCCTGTGAAGGAGTCGACGTTATAATTCATGCAGCAGCTATCAAACAGGTAGATACAGCAGAATACAACCCGGATGAATGCATAAAAACTAACGTTCAGGGGGCTCAAAACGTAATAAACGCGGCACTTGAATGTAACGTACACGACGTGGTAGCGCTGTCAACCGATAAAGCCTGCGCACCAATAAACCTGTATGGAGCAACAAAACTAGTCTCAGATAAATTATTTATGGCAGCCAACAATATAAAAGGGCCCCGGGATATTCGTTTTAGCGTTGTGAGATATGGCAATGTAATGGGATCAAGAGGCTCTGTAATTCCGTTTTTCATCCAAAAACGGGAAGAAGGATACCTGCCGGTCACCAACAAAAAAATGACAAGATTCAACATAGATCTGCAATCAGGTGTTGATTTAGTTATGTATGCCCTTAAACACCATTTAGGCGGGGAATTATTTATCCCAAAGATACCATCATATCGTTTGGTAGATTTAGCAAAAGCAATAGGTCCTGATTGTGAAATAAGAGAAATAGGGCTAAGACCGGGAGAAAAGCTGCATGAAGAGATGATAACCACAACAGATTCATTAAGTACTATTGATTTGGGTAAATATTATGCGATATTACCATCGGTATCATATAATCACACCCAGGAAGAATACCTAATACACCATAATGCAAAATTGGTAGAACCTGGATTTACATATAACTCAGGTACAAATTCTGAATTTGAAACAATTGAAACCATACGTGAAAAAATAAAAAAATTCGTAGATCCTAATTTCAAAATAAAATGATAAGAAAACCAATTCCGTACGGACATCAATATATTTCTGACGAAGATATTAAAGAGGTTGTTAAAACATTAAAATCAGATTTTATAACTCAGGGCCCAAAAAATTTAGAATTCGAAACTAATTTTGCAAAATATGTCGGGGCAAAATATGCCGTTGCGATATGCAATGCTACTGCCGGGCTACATTTAGCTGTCAATGCTCTGGGTGTAAAAGAGGGGACAAAAGTAATAGTAACTCCTTTAACCTTTGCATCAAGTGCCAATTGTGTAAAATTTTGTGGAGGGGATGTAACATTCTGCGACATAAATAAAGACACCTATCTTCTGGATATAAACAAAGTTAGAGAAAAGCTGGAATCCGTACCCAAAGGCACATACTCAGGACTTATTCCCGTAGACTTTGCCGGCTATCCTGTCAACATGGAAGAATACAGAACCCTGGCAGACGAATACGGACTCTGGATCATAGAAGATGCCTGTCATGCTCCGGGAGCCTGGTTTACAGACAGCAAAGGAAAGAAACAAAAATGCGGTAATAATAGATATACTGATGCTACAGTATTTTCTTTTCATCCTGTAAAACATATAACCTGCGGAGAAGGAGGTATGGTAACTACCAATGAAGAGAAAATATACAAAAGCCTCTGTCTTTACAGGGCACACGGAATAACAAGAGAACCCGACCTGCTGATAAATAAAAATGAAGGGCTCTGGTATTACGAAATGCAGGAACTGGGATTCAATTACAAACTAACAGACTTTCAGGCAGCATTAGGTAACTCACAACTCAAAAGATCAGACAGGAACCTTGAAATAAGACATAATATTGTAAAAAAATACAATGATGCATTTGCAGATATCAAAAGTATAAAAATTCCGTATCAGACTGACGACGTATATCATGCATATCATCTGTACACTATTCAGGTTGAAAATAGATTGGAATTGTATAACCACTTGAGAAATAATGAAATACACGCACAGGTTCTGTATTATCCGCTAAATTTAATGCCATATTACAGACAATTTGGCAATAAAGAAGGAGATTTGCCTGTAATGGAAGAATACTATAAACACTGTCTTAGTCTTCCGATGTTTCCAACCCTAACTGAAGACGAGCAAAACTATATAATTGAAAAAGTACTAACTTTTATCAGAAAATGAAAAACTTAGCAATAATACCTGCCAGAGGAGGAAGCAAACGAATTCCCCATAAAAACATCAAAAAGTTTTTAGGCAAACCCATTATTGCCTATTCCATCGAAGTTGCAATAAAAAGCAGACTCTTTGATGAGGTTATGGTATCTACCGATGACAATGAAATTGCAGAAATAGCTAAACAATACGGAGCAAAAGTTCCTTTTATGCGTTCCAACGAAAGTGCAGACAGTTTTGCGTCTATATCTGATGTTATTAAAGAAGTCAAAACAGACTATTTAAGAGTCAACAAAAAATTTGATAACATTTGCTGCATTCTGGCAACTGCCCCACTCATTAAAACAGAATATTTAAGAAAAACATTCTCTATATTACAAGATAAAGAAATTGATTCAGTACGTCCTATTGTACGGTTTTCTTATCCAATACAGCGGGCATTTAAATTAACCAAAGGTAAAGTAGAAATGTTTTCCCCTCAATATATGAATACCCGTTCACAGGATTTAGAACCCGCCTTTCATGATGCAGGACAATTTTACTGGATGAAATATGCTTCCGGTCTTGAAGGTTCCGGCAGATACGGACTGGAAATTCCCGAGTCCGACTTACAGGACATCGACACCGAAGAAGACTGGAAACTTGCGGAGATGAAATACAATCTTATAAAAGGATGAAAATTTTTTCTGCCTCTAGTTTATACTGAGGGATCTATAAAATAAAATATTTGTAATACAAATTACAAAAAATAAAGACCTTATGACCTTGTAACCATGAATATAATAATCTATACAGAAGGAGGTTTTTATCTTGGACTGGGCAATATCTACAGGATGATGGAGCTTGCCAGATCATTAAAGCAAAAAGACAAAACTCTTCAGATCGAATTTATTACTTCAAGCGAAGACTACGTTGTAAACCTTATAAAGAACAAAGGATGGAATGT
>Ga0172377_10005519_pt1 | contig 13005 bp, 10 predicted proteins | sample Pumphouse3metaG_FD_119749 | JGI IMG/M metagenome (GOLD analysis project Ga0172377, IMG submission 119749) | Leachate microbial communities from a municipal landfill in Southern Ontario, Canada - Pumphouse #3 metaG | ecosystem: Engineered > Solid waste > Landfill > Unclassified | place: Canada... | reverse complement strand
GCTGATTACAATTATCATAGCTCCGACAGTGGATTGAATAGCACCAGCTACACCAGCCAGTGTAATACCTGCTAACCAAGGTGGCAAGACAGTCATCGCTAACAATGGAATAGCATGATCAGGCACTGCCAAGTCGGGATATACTGCACGGACCATATGTCCCAGCCAAATCAATATAAATGTCCATATTACTACAAAGACAACTCCCAATATAATAGCTTTATGCATTGACTTAGTATCTTTATAAGTTAAAGCACCCATTGCGCCATGAGGAAGTGCTATCATAACCAATCCGAATATTACCCAAATTGATGCTTGATATTTAATAGACCAGGACCATGGAGTTATTAAATCAGGATTTATTTCGCCAATACTTCTGATAGCCGGTTCTATTGGCCCTATGAACCTCAATGCCCCTATAAATAATGCAAACACTGCTGCAGTCATGACTAACCCTTGAAAAACAATAGCAGTGGAAACGCCTTTAATACCACCAAAGGCAGCATATAGCAGTACAACCAATGCAAATATAGATAACCCTACCCAATAAGGTAAGCCTGTCATCGTTTCAAACAAACGTGCACCACCTACAAATTGTGCTACAACATAACCTCCAAGAAAAACAATTATTGACAGCACTCCTACAATGCCTATTATTTTGTTGTGATTGTAACGATGAACAAATAAATCCAAGTAGGACTGTGCATTTATACGGCGTGCCACAATACCGACCTTTTTGCCTATTTGACCCAGAACACAAAAGTTCATAAAGTTCTGTGAGAAGCCAGCAAATACCCATGCAAGCCCCATACTATAGCCCATACCCGGTCCACCTAAAAATGTGCCTGCACTACATAACCCCGCGGCTATCATTAATGCAATTACTAAAGAGCCCATACCGCGACCGCCTGTATAAAATTCATCGACGTACTTGTCTACAGCAGTTTTATCCATCATTTTTTTTGTATAAATGCCTATACCCAGCAGAATTACAGTATAAATTGCAAAAGTGATAATTATAGCAAGACGTGCACTATTGCCTATTTCAATACCCATTAAATTCACCTCTTCTGAAAAATTCGTTTTTTCGTTTTATAATTCTCTTGCTCTTTTTACCTTTTATTTTTACTCACATTCGGTATTTCCCTCATCTGTCAAATCCATATCTTTGAATACCATTTTTGTTACACCAATTACAATTAAAGTAAAAACTAATGTTATAACAATAGATGCAAACCACCAAGCCGGAAGTCCCATAACATATTTATATTCTTCCACTGGCCCTTTCCCTAAGCCATAAGCAGTTGCTAGAGATATTATTGCAAATAAAATCCAAACACCAAATGTTATTTTCATTTCCTTCTCACATATTTTAAACCGTGGATCTATTTGAATTTCTTCAAAACCATAATTGCGATCATAATACTCATCTTTATTCATTAATAAAACCCCTTTCATAGATTGATAATAAATATATGTTTGTAATAACTATAGTTTGTAAGCATATCTACCCCCTTTATTCATTTCTGAAATAATTTGTACATAATACAAAAAGCTATAGTATTATTTATTGATCCCTCCCCTGTACTATATATTTACCAGTTTATACACTAAGATTTCATCTTCATACAATAATCAGTGATTTGGATTTTATATTATTTGATATTTCTATAGCTTAGCGCATATGGCAAGCATTTCCGACAGGTATTTGAAGCCATAGTTAATATTACGCTTAAATTATAGTATAGATTAATTAACTTGTCAATTATAATTTAAATAAAGCTTAATTAAGTTATAATTAATTTATAGCTTAATTAAGCTTTATTTAAGGCTTACTGTAATAATAGCCCATTTTCCATTAAAAAGCTCCCTTTAAAGGAAGCTTTTCTACTAATAAATCGGCGGACTGATACTGCTTATGCCAATTACTTTTTCTGTCGAGGAAGGATTAAAGAACCTATGAGGTATATTTTCTCTTATATATATACTGTCTCCCTTGGAAACAAGATATTTTTCCTCTCCCAGATATATTTCAATCTGGCCCTCAATAATAAATATGCACTCATCGGCCGCATGTACTATATAGTCCTCACTGCTCCAGCTCTTGGGCTCTAATTGATAATATATAAGCTCCATCTTGGGTTGTGTTTCTCTATCAGAAGCCATGGGGGTTAAAAACTCATATATAATACTGCTGCTGGGTAAATCTAATTTTTTCCTCTTATCTGCAGTAATGAGTGTGTGTTCTTTTGTTTGATCGGTAAGAAAAGTATAAATAGGCACTTCCAAAGCAATAGATAGCTTCCTTATTGAAGATAGAGAAGGCTCTATTATATTTCTTTCGATTTGTGATATATAGCTGGCTGTCAGTCCAGTTTTTTTCGATAACTCATTAAGTGTCAAGCCCTTCTGCTGTCTTATTTCTCTTATTCTTGGTCCTAACAAATATTATACCTCCCTCGAATCAAGCCACAAGTTTAAGTATTTATTAAATATTTATTATATATTACATTATTATTTTAATATTTAAAATCCTATTTGTCAATTTATGCAAAGATATAAAGAAAAGTACCTTTCCCCTTTTTCCTTTATCTTTTGTTTTCGAGGGCAGCTTTTATTAGGCCGCTAAAGAGCGGATGGGGTCTGTTTGGCCTCGACTTAAACTCGGGGTGGAACTGGCAGCCTACAAACCACGGGTGGTCCTTTAGCTCCACCATCTCCACCAGATGGCCGTCGGGAGAGAGCCCGCTTATTATAAGCCCTTTTTGGGATAATGCGTCGCGGTACTTATTATTATACTCATGGCGGTGCCTGTGCCGCTCGTTTATCTTATCCTTTCCGTAGGCCTCCCGGGACTTTGTGCCCTCCAAAAGATTGCAGGGGTAAACCCCAAGCCGCATGGTGCCGCCTAAGTCTTTTACGTCTTTTTGATCCGGCATAAGGTCAATAACCGGGTATAGGGTATCGGGGTCAAACTCTGAGCTGTGGGCGTCTTTATACCCTAAGACGTTCCGGGCGAACTCCACCACCGCAAGATGCATGCCGAGGCATATACCCAGCAGCGGTATTTTGCTTTCCCTGGCATACTTTATCGCATGTATCTTGCCGTCTATCCCCCGGTCGCCGAAACCGCCGGGGATTAGCACGCCATCGACATAGCGCAGGTGTTCCGCTACGTTTTCTTCAGTAACCTGGGCGGAGTGTATCCATTTTATTTCAAGGGAGGCATCATTGGCTATCGCTCCGTGGCAGAGAGCTTCCGCCACCGAGAGGTATGCATCGTGCAGTTCGACATATTTGCCCACCAGGGCTATTCTTACTTTGCGGTGGGGGTTTTTTGCCCTTTCCACAAGCTCTTCCCATTCTGTCATGTCTGGTGGTGGACAGCTTTCCAGCCCCATCATGTCCACCACAAGGTCGTCAAGGCCTTCCTTTTCCATTAGAAGGGGTACATCGTATATGGTGGGGACGTCGGGGTTTTGCACCACCGCATCCGGCTCCACGTTGCAAAACAGAGCTATTTTTTCCTTTATATCCCGGTTTAGGGGCTTTTCAGTGCGGCACACTATGATATCGGGCTGTATACCTATGCCGCGAAGCTCCTTTACACTGTGCTGGGTGGGTTTGGTCTTAAGCTCCCCCGCCCTGCTAAGGTAAGGCACAAGGGTTACATGTATATAAAGCACATTGCCGCGGCCTGCGTCGTGCCGTAGCTGCCTTATGGCCTCAAGGAAGGGCAGGCTTTCTATGTCACCGACGGTGCCGCCTATTTCGGTTATTACCACGTCAACGTCTCCGTCCTTTGCCACCTTTTTTATTCTTTCCTTTATCTCGTTGGTAATATGGGGAATGACCTGCACGGTGCCGCCCAGGTAGTCCCCTTTTCTTTCCTTGTTAAGCACCGACCAGTAAACTTTTCCGGCGGTGAGGCTGCTGTCCTTTGTTAGGTTTATATCGATGAACCGCTCGTAATGCCCCAGGTCCAGGTCGGTCTCCGCCCCGTCCTCGGTGACGAACACTTCGCCGTGCTGATAAGGGCTCATTGTGCCGGGGTCAACGTTTATGTAAGGGTCGAGCTTTTGCATGCTCACCCTAAGGCCGCGGTTCTTTAGAAGACGTCCCAGGGAAGCTGCGGTTATGCCTTTGCCCAGTGACGATACTACTCCTCCGGTGATAAAGATGTGTTTTGTAGCCACAGTAATACCTCCATGTTTTTCGTATTAAGGAAAGGGGACACACCGCTGCTGGCGCGGGTATTCCTTGCTGCGGAATGTCCCCGATTGGTATGTATCAACTATATAATTATATCGGCATACTTAAAGGCTAGTCAAGGAGTAAAAGTAGTGAAGGGTATCCGGTGGTGGGGATACCCTTCTTGTTTGTTATTTTTTAGCTTTTAGTGTTTCTATGGCTTTTTGGAGCTGTACATCCGATGTGTTTTCCTCGATGTAGAGTTGGTACTCGGTAAGTAGCCTTTGCTGAGTGGCAAGGTCCAACACTCCGTAGGAATAAAGGCCGGTATCCGACTGGAATTTTCTTATCGCCTGCTCCAGGGCGGTATCGAATACGCCGTCCACTTCGCCGGTGTTGTAGCCCATTGTGTCAAGGCGCTGCTCGGCACCCAGTACGTCAAGGCCCACCGCGTTTACCGAAAGCTTCCTGTCGCCCTTTATAGGGGCAAGCTCCTGGCCGTATTTCCCTTCGGGGCTTTGGTTTTCAACCACCATATCGGGGGTGATGCCCTCACCGTCTATTGCTCTGCCGTTTGGGGTTAAATATCTGGCTATTGTAAGTTTTATGCGTGAACCATTTGATAGCGGCAAAACTTGCTGCACGGTGCCCTTGCCGAAGGTCTGGGTACCTATAAGGGTGCCCGCACCGGTATCCTGCACAGCCCCCGCCACTATCTCGGAGGCACTGGCACTGCCGCCGTTTACAAGGACCGCAAGGTTGTACTTTTGTTCTTTAAGCTCGGACTTTAATGTCTGCCTCGGGGCATTGCGCCTTTCTATATGCACCACCGGCCCTTCCGGTACAAACCGGCCCGCCACTTCCACCGACTGGTTTACCATACCGCCGGGATTGTTGCGAAGGTCCAGCACTATGTCCTTTATCTCCAGAGAGTCGAAATGCTCCAGGGCCTCGTCCACGTGCTGCCCTGCATGCTCGTTGAATTCGCTAAGCCTTATGTAACCTACATCACCTTCCAGCACTTCGTATGTAACGGGATTTATTTCTATTATCTCCCGGGTGAGTTCAAAGCTTATAACCGAGGGCTGGCCCTCCCGGAGGACACCAATACTTACCTTTGTCCCGGGCTCACCCCTCATCATGCTTGCAACCCTGTCAATGGATATCTCCCGCACGTCGGTATTGTCCACCGTCACAACCCTGTCTCCTGCCTTTATGCCCGCCCTGTAGGCCGGGGTTCCGTCTATGGGTGCAATCACCGTAATAAAGCCATCCCTCATGGCTATCTGTACCCCAATGCCTCCGAAGGTGCCGGTCACCTCCAGGTCGAATTCCTCGTATTCCTCGTCGGTATAATAAACGCTGTAAGGGTCAAGCTTGTTGAATACTCCCTTGTAGGCACCGTCCACCAGGTCCTGTATGTCTACGTCCTCATAATACAAGCCATCTACGGCCTTTATAAGAAGTTCCAGAAAATCCATCTGCTCTTCCAGGCTTTTCTCCTGCGGAGCTTCCCCTGTTTCGGCGGCAAGGGCCGCGGGCGCAAAGGCCTGGGTAACAAGGAGGATTGTAAGCACAATCGCAGCAAGGAATGGCGACACGCCGCTACGCCATAGGTAAGACGATACACCGCTACTATGCGGGTATTTCTTGCTGCGGTATGTTCCCATACTATATTTCTTGCTGCGGTATGTCTCCATGGTTATAAGTTTAGTGGTTTTTCTTTTGAGCATGTTTTGTTAAGCCTCCTAGTTTAGATATAACGTGCTTAAGACTTTACATCTTCTAACGTGTCATCCTGAGCAACTCTGCATCCTGAGCAACTCTGTCATCCTGAGCGGTAGCGAAGGATCTATTTCTAAACAAGATTCTTCGGGCTTCGCTTCTTCAGAATGACAAGTAAAGTAATGTAATATTATTAATGCGTTGTATATAGATACCAGATCACAGTTTTGTGGTCACAAGTATCGGGGTATAGATAATACAGCGGTAAGGGGACACACCAATGCTTACGCGGGTATCCCTCGCTGCGGAATGTCCCCTTTCCATTTATAAGACGGTATGCCGCCTGTAATGTTCCTCTTTGAATATTCAACAAAAAAGCATAATAACCTTCAAGTAAAATATACAAGAAAGCAATTTTTGATATACGTAAACAAAGAAGATGACCCGGCAGTTTGTTTTAATTTTCCCTAAATAGTGGTACAATTAAGGAAAACAATTCTGGGAGTAGTAAATATGATTTCCGAAAAAGAGATAAGCCTTATTATACAAAAGCTAAAAGAGAGACTGAACCCCTGCCTCGTTTACATATTTGGTTCTGCCGTAAGGGGCGAAATGACCAAAGACAGCGATGTTGATATAGCGTTCCTTTCCGACTGTTCACCGGATGAATACGAAGTTTTTGTTATAGCGCAGGAGATTGCTTGTATGCTAGACAGGGATGTGGACCTGATAAACCTCGCAGAGGCTTCAACGGTTTTGCAGGCACAGGTGGTAAGTACGGGAAGGGCAGTATACTGTGGGAATTCGAAAAAAAGATCCATATACGAAATGAATGTATTGAAGGAATACGCCAGGCTAAATGAACAGCGAAGGCCTGTTATTGATAAAATAAAAGAAAGAGGTTCTGTTTATGGAAAATGATGTTTTGCTGAACAAATCCCAGATCATTGAGCACTGTATTCAAAGGATTAATGAAGTATATGAGGGCGACCCCGAGAATTTAAAAGACTTTACCAAGCAGGATTCCATAATACTGAATATTCAAAGAGCATGTGAGGCATGCATTGACTTAGCTATGCATGTGGTTTCGGATAAGAGACTTGGACTTCCGCAGAGTACCAGGGATGCCTTTGATTCGCTTGAACAAAATAAGATTATTGATTCTGAAATGGCAAGCCGCCTTAAAACAATGGTCGGATTCCGTAATATTGCAGTGCATGAGTATCAAAAGCTTAACCTTGTAATTGTCCAAAGAATTATTGAGATGCATCTCAATGACTTGTTGGAGTTTGCGCATTTTATACTGAAACTTAGTTGGTAGCCGGTAATTGGTAGTTGGTAGCTTGTAGATGATACAGATACTGGATACGCTGCATTATCCCAGCTTCCTTTTGAGGGTCGCTATCTCAGTTTCGTGTCTGCCAAGAATCTCAAAGATTGATTTTCTGTCTTCTATAAGCACATTCAGTTTGGCTTCGATCTGCAAATGCCTGGTGGCGTTTTTGGCCTCCAGTTCGTTCAGCCTGTCTTCAAGCCGCACCTGGCCCTCTTTTAACGATACCACGTCGCCTTCTAAACGCACCTGGCCCTCTTTTAAACCATCAAGTTTTTCCAGTACCACCCTTTGGAAGTTTTCATTATCCACGGTGCTTCCCTCCTTTCATCAATAATATACCACAGAATGTATCCAAATAATATAGAACAAAAAGTATATCAGTACAAAATCCGGTCGCGGTAGTCCCTTTTGATGTCGCTTTGCAGGTACCTAATAAACCGGTACAGGAAAACCGCCGCCTCCGCACGGCTCAAAACCTCGTTGGGATTTAAGTTGCCATAGGAATCGCCGCTTACAAGGCCTATCTCACCGGCGGCGTAAATAGAATCCATCGCCCAGTCGGGTATTTTGTGGTCGTCAACGAATCTGGTCCTAAAACCCGGGCTGGGAGCCATATTTTCAAACCCCAGGGCACGTATCATTATGGTAATGGCCTGGGCGCGGGTGAGTACGCCATCCGGTTCAAACTTGCCGGGGCCGACCCCCTGTATAATGCCCCGTTTTTCCACTTCCATTATATAATCGTAATCGGGATGGTTTTGGCTTACGTCGGAAAAGGCCCCCCCCGCGTTCCCGCTGCTACCCTGCTGCTGTAGTTGCTGCGGCGACATCAGCGGCTGTCTTCCGTTTTGCGTAGGTCTCCCGGTCTGTGTCCCCTCTTCCGGCTTAAGCCCCGCCGCCTCGGTTATGGCCCGTGCAAAATCCGAGCGAAGCATTGGAAGCCCCGGGCCGAAATAGGCGGAGGTATGGGGGAAAACACCTAAACTGTACAGTGCCTCTATCTCGCTTTGGGCCCAATGCCCGCCTATGTCCTTAAGCTCCGGGATAAGCAGCCTTTGGTACTTTGGCACCGTTTTAAGCACAAAACTGTCTCCGCCCCGCTCCCTATTTCTCCTGTGCGGTATTTTGTCGCTGGCAATCTCGGGCAGGTCGTAGCTGTATTCAATCAGGTTCTCCTGCTCCTCGGTGAGCATATACCCTCCGCCGAAGCTTATCTGGGAGGGCGCATTTCTTATATAGGACATATACTTGTTTGTGGTGGATGAAACGGTATAGGAAAAGTCCCCGTCCCAGCGGACGCTTTCTTCCTCGTCCTCCTCCATCTCGTCATCCCCTTCCACTAATATATCCATCCGGGCGTCCACGTAGCCCTCTACCCGGCTTGTGGTCACGCTACCCCAATGATGGCTGTATCCTATGTCCTGGCCTACCGTATCTATTATTACCTGCCCCTCGTCCTTGTCCACCGAATACACCTTCTTGCCCTGCCAGTTGCCGGAAAAAAAGTCCGCAATCGGCTTGTTATGGGTTATCCGGGAGCCGTTTAATATGTACTCCTCCAGCTTATACTTCGCGTCGGGGGTGGTTATATTCTCGCTGAACTTGTCCAGCACGGTGGAACTTACCGTCTGCCCTATGTCTTCGCGTAAGTCATGGGACGTCTTCACGCTTACAGTACGCTTAAGCTTAATTCCCAAACCGGTATTCTCCAGGCTGTACGTACTGCTGGTTGTGGTATAGCCTCTTGATTCGCGCTCGGTCACCTTGACGGTACCGGATACCTCCACCGGCTCCCCGGTTATGAACAGCACCTCCTTGTACTGGTACTCATTGCTGATGCCCGGAAAGTCGAGGGACGCCCCGTAGGCTGCCAGCGCCTGGGTTAACAGTAATGCAATTACGGTAAACAAAATCTTCCTTTTCACAGCCACAGTCCTCCTTTTTACACCGCTGCTAGGTATGGGGACACTCCTTTACCCTTTGTATTCCTCTATGACTAAGTAATGTCCCCATTAGGATAACTTAGTGTGTCATCCTGTGCGGTAGCAAAGGACCTAAGATTCTTCACTGCGTTCAGAATGACAAGCAAAACCCGAAACATCAGATCCTTTAATGCCATTTCAGAATGACAAGCAAATGAAACCGCGAGAACCGTCCCCTTGGTTTATATTGACAGAATTATAATGCCCCTTACATCGTCCCTTATTATGTACACGCCTTCGCCCTTTCTCAGCTGCTTTGCATCGATGGGCCTTCCATCCTTAAGTATAAGCGCGCCGGCGTAATTAACGTGGTTTTCCGAATCCGCCCGCTCCCATTCCCCGTAGAAGCTGCTCCAGTTGCTTGACTTGTTTATTGTCAGTATCCTATAGGTGGTATCTATTTCATCCACCTCACCGGTTGTAATCCTCATCTCCTCCAGGTCATCGTTCTCTATTGCATGGCCGTCCCTTGTCACGCTGCCCTCGGTTATCCTTATCGCCCTCGCCCTGTCATCATCGGCCACCACAAAGGCGTAGTAGTCCCTGCTTGATTTGGAGGAACGCCTGTCGGCGTAATCCCCCTGGAAGAAGTCTTTCACATCCAAAACTACCGTCCCGCTGCTTGTAAACTCTATTATATATGTATCCCGGTCGTATTCGAAGGTTAAATCCCTGTTCCTTCCGCCAATCCTGCCCCATTCGTTCTGCTCAAGCCCGCTGTAGTAGTTTATGTCAAACTCCCGGGTCCTTATCTCATTAAGCCGGCCAACGAATATACCGTCCCCGGTTAGCTGTGCATCCTCCAGCATAACCACTGCGGCGTTATTAATACCTCCGTACCGGTCTGCAACCACCGTCACCGTGTGGTCCTCGTCAAGGGCGGATATATCCACCATACGCCCCCCCGACAGTATTATGGAAGAATTGTTTAACATAATATTATTCCTGTCCTTAAGCTCAATCTCGCCGGTGCCCCAGCTTATACCGTCTATCCTGCCGCCATAGAACTGCTCTGCGCCCCTCTTTAGCACCACTTTAACCGCCCTCCTGTTGCCGAAGTTTTCGCTAACCGCAACGTAGGCGATGGTGTTCAGGTAACCGGACTGCACCTCGCTGGGTGCCACTGAACGGCCGCCGTAGTAAACTTGCATCCCCGGTTCCAGTTCAAGGGTAATTCGCCTTTCCCGGTCCTCCCAGTCACCGTTTGTAAAGACAGAGGCGTCCTTTAACACCAGGGTTCCGCCGGAGGGATGTACCGCCTCCAGGGTACCCCTATAAACGTCCTGTATAAGCTGCTGCATCCCCTCTATATTTATGCGGGAGGCTGTATTGGACAAGATTGTATCGGTGTAAACTTTAGCCCTGTCCCCTGTTTTAATGCTGCCTGCCGGTATCGCAGCCCCTTCCTTTGTTATTATGGTGCCGTAGGAAATGGAAAACTCCTCCCGGCCGCCGCTGTCAAGGTCCAGCACCAGACTGCCGTCGCCTATTGCTGCCACCCGCCCGGTCCTTACCCGGCCGGAGGGCGGTATGTATCCCGGCTGCTCCGGGAGGTAATTGCTTTGCACCGCCGCTACAAGGTCGCCCCTTACCGCCAGTGTTACCTCCAACCCGAATTTCAGGTCGTTTATGCCCGCCGGGCGGCTGTTTATCGTAACTCCGGTACTATCGGCGTACCGGTAGGTATGCACATTTCCGTCATAATCGGTTATGGAAAGCCTGCCTCCTAAAGGGTCAACTGCCCGTATATAGCCCTCCATCGTAGCAGCGGCCGCGTCCACCGCGCCGCCCTCCGGAACAAATGCGTACAGCACTCCTTCCGCATCGTATACATAGTCTGCCAGATCGCCCGCCTGCAGGCTGTCACCAGTGCCTACCCTGCCGTTTCGAAGCACCGGAAAATCGGTGTCTCCGGAAAGGGTTATTACGCTACGGGTGCCGTCAGTGTTTTGTAAACATAAGGCCGGTGCACCGTCCAGCGTGCCCTTTTGTACAACCCGGCCGTTTCGGGCGTTCAAGCCCCGCAGGCTATAGAACCTGTCCGCCACCTTGTCAAGCATAACCGCTATCTCAGACCTTCTAAGCCCCGACCCGGGATTGAAATAGCCTCTGTCATCCCCTCGCATTATATCCTCCCGAAGGATTGCCTCCACCAGCGGCTGGTTTGGGACGCTTATTCCCTGCCAGTCCCGCAGGTTGTATATGTACTGCTGCTCGGTGCCGTAAACCGGATTAAGCCTTAGGGCCCTTGCAAACCATACCGCCACCTCCTGCCGGGTGGCGCGTTGCTGCCAAGAGCCTCCCTCGCTTATGCCCACTATGCCTGTCTCCTCCGCCACGGCTATGTACTCCTGCGCCCACAGGTCGAATATACCGCTCCCGGCGGGCAGCGTGCCCCCAGATGCGGTTCTCCTTTGGACCTCCGCTTCCCTACCCATTATACGCACCAGCATTGCAAGGGCCTCCTGGCGGGAAATACTGCCCTCCGGCGAGAAACGCCTTGAACCGTAGCCCCGCACCACCGACTGGGCCGCCATCCTGAATACGTAGTCCCGGGCCCAATGACCCCTTATATCGGTAAAGTCAATGTTATTCCTTAGCTGCGCCCCGGTTTTTTTGCCGGTTAGAATAAAGTCGGCACTATCGGCGGATAAATGAACCTCCGGACCGGAATCGGGGAAACCCCCTCCGCCATAGCCCGGTATGAAGGGGTTATACGCTAATGCTGTAACGCCGCTTGAAATAATAAGAAGTGTTATCATAAAAATTATTGAAGTCCTTTTTGCCGGTGTCAATTCCCCATCCCCCTTATTATCCTATTGCTGTTGCCGCCTGGTAATCCTAAAATGTAATATTATTAATGCGTTGTACCAAGTACCGCGTATATTCCGGGCCTTGTAATGTACCCATAGGCAAAACCGGATACCACATCGGTGGCGGCCGCGTCTATCGGCTCCCACTTAAGGGACTCCTGGTCAAAGCGGTGAAGCATAAGCAAAGCCGTTCCCATACCCTGGGGCAGTGCCCCGTTATATTTCACCCGCATATTCAGTGACCCGTTAAAGGTATTGCAGTGCTCCTCCGTTTTTCCCTTTACCGCCGAAAGCCCTATGTAGTGCAGGCCGGATACCACTCTTTGCTTAGCCGGCAGGTATTTTTTCGCCCTCTCACCGTCGCTGCCTGCGCTTCCCACCGTAAGCCGGCCGTAGGATATGTCCCGGTCGGTACGCGATACGCTCCAAAGGGGTGCCGCATTCAGAGCTGAGGGTGAAAACTGCAGCATTACGTCCCCTGTGTTTAGCGTAAAGGTCCCGTGGGTGTCCCTTATAACCTCCAGGGGAACGTTTACCGTCCTTTGGACGGCGCCGGAATAATCCGGGCCGCTTAGGTCTATACTATAATAATATTCCCTTTTAAGGGCGTCATCGGGTATGTTGACCGTAACAGCGTTCCCGTCAACCAGTATCTTTTCTTCCTCGTTTATGGCGCCATCGGTGTCTTTCTCCCGCGTATCGTCGGTCCTAATGGAACGGCGGCTTGTAAACTCCGACGAGCCGAACTTGTTTATAGCCTTAACCATGAAATAATACCGGGTATCCGAATCAAGGTCTATTATATAGTACACCGTGCGGGTGGTGGAGGCTATAAAGCGGAATTCTCCCCGGGTCCCTTCACGGGCGTATATTTCGTAATACAGCGCATCCTCAACCGCCGGCCATTCCAGCCTTACGTACCTGTCGTATACAAGGGATACGTCCAGGTCGTCGGGGG
>Ga0172377_10005516_pt1 | contig 13007 bp, 12 predicted proteins | sample Pumphouse3metaG_FD_119749 | JGI IMG/M metagenome (GOLD analysis project Ga0172377, IMG submission 119749) | Leachate microbial communities from a municipal landfill in Southern Ontario, Canada - Pumphouse #3 metaG | ecosystem: Engineered > Solid waste > Landfill > Unclassified | place: Canada... | reverse complement strand
GCAATATCATGTTTGATCGCCTTCATCACACAACGTTCCACTTCGTTACGTCCGGTCAATGATTTTAATCCTTTGAAAATAAGTGGATGATGTGAAACAATCAAATTGTGATTTGTAGCAATGGCTTCATCGACAACTGATTCCGTAACATCAAGACACACTAAAACGCCATCAATTTCTTGTTGACGGTGACCAATCAAAAGTCCACAATTGTCAAAATCTTCTTGAAACGCCAATGGCGCAAAGGACTCGAGGTGATCAATGATGGTTTGTAATTGCATAAAAGTTAACAGTTATGGATTAAAGAACAAAAGTTTAATGACAAAGATACAAAAAGATTAGCGTTCTGCATAACTTTAGAAAAAAACACCTCATGCTAATTGATTTGGAAAGACCATAATAAATAAGTACCTTTGCAGCCTAATAAAATGGCTCTACTACTCCATTTTTAGTAAAATCTATTTATTTGATATATAATTGATTAAGTAATAAATTCAATATATTTTTAGCATGATTACAGTTTCCAATTTAGCGATTCAATTCGGCAAACGCGTACTTTTCTCTGATGTCAACCTCAAATTTACACCCGGCAATTGTTATGGTATCATTGGTGCAAATGGCGCAGGTAAATCCACATTCATTCGTATGATTAGTGGTGATTTAGACGCCACACGAGGACAAATTTCATTTGGCAGCGGCGAGCGCCTCTCTGTATTGAAACAGGATCACTTTGAATTTGATGCGTACACCGTGATTGACACTGTGATGATGGGAAATGACCAATTTTGGAAAGTAAAAGAACAAAAAGATGCTATTTATGCTAAAGAAGACTTTTCTGAGGCTGACGGTTTACGTGCCGCTGATTTGGAAGAGAAATTTGCGGAAATGGACGGTTGGAATGCCGAAAGTAATGCAGCTCAATTACTGAGTGGACTTGGCATTAAAGAAGATATACATTATCAGTTGATGAGCGAGATTAGTGGAAAACAAAAAGTGCGTGTATTATTGGCTCGTGCTCTTTATGGAAATCCTGACAATTTACTATTAGATGAGCCTACTAATGACTTAGATGTGGAAGCTGTAATTTGGCTCGAAAACTATTTGGCTAATTACGAAAACACAGTGTTGGTGGTAAGTCACGACCGTCATTTCCTAGATACTATCAGCACACATACAGTAGACATCGACTATGGCAAAATCACCCTATTTTCAGGTAATTATACATTCTGGTACGAATCAAGTCAACTAGCCTTACGCCAACAACAAAACCAAAATAAAAAAGCAGACGAAAAGCGTAAAGAATTAGAAGAATTCATTCGTCGATTTAGTGCTAACGTGGCCAAAAGTAAACAAGCCACTAGTCGCCGTAAAATGCTTGAAAAACTAAACGTGGAAGAGATTCAACCTTCAACCCGTAAATATCCTGGTATTATTTTTACTCCTGACCGCGATCCAGGTAATATGGTTTTAGAAATCAATGGTTTAGAAAAAACGGCTGACGATGGTACCGTACTATTTAAAAATGTTAGTTTCAATGTCGAAAAGAACGATAAAATTGCTTTTGTATCACGCGATTCTCGTGCAATGACCGCATTTTTTGAAATTCTAAATTGTCACGATTCAAAATTCTTTGGTAAATTTAATTGGGGAGTAACTATTACGACGGCCTATCTGCCTGTTGACAATTCCGATTTTTTCAATAACGAACTCACTTTGGTAGATTGGTTAGGACAATTTTCGAGCGATACGACCGAATCTTATATACGAGGTTATCTTGGTAAAATGTTGTTCTCTGGTGAAGAAATTTACAAACGCTCTACGGTACTTTCGGGTGGTGAAAAAATGCGCTGTATGATTTCTCGTATGATGCTCAAAAATGCCAATGTTATGATTTTAGATTCACCAGTCAATCACTTAGACTTGGAATCTATTCAGGCATTCAATAACACACTTATCAACTTTAAAGGAAATATTTTACTCTCTTCTCATGACCGTGAATTTGTTTCTACGGTTTGTAATCGTATCATTGAATTAACGCCTAATGGTATCATCGACAAATACATGGACTATGATGAGTATCTTACCTCTGAAGAAATTCATGCTTTACGTGATAAAATGTATCAATAAGCGACCAATGCTTGCATAATAAAAATGGCCTCTGAGAAAAATATTTTTCTCAGAGGCCATTTTTATTAGATTATATAGAACTACCCTATTTTTTCTACTTTCACAGACTCAAGTTTAGAAAGACGTTCACAAACCAATGATTCAAGCGATTGACGAACGGAAAAAATAAGTTTACACTCAAGCGCTTGTTCTTGTGATACAATATTCAACTGATTTTCTTTCATAACACGCATCACAGCGTTCATTTGCTCATAAGTAAAATTAATAACATAATTACTTTCAATAAGGCAATCAACGATAATTGAAGCAGTAATTGCTTCAGCAGCAGCGGCTTTATAAGCTGTTATCAAACCACTCGTGCCTAATAGAATGCCACCAAAGTAACGAACTACAATAATCAAGATATTAGAAAGTTGATTAGAATTAATTTGTCCAAGAATAGGACGGCCAGCCGTACCTGATGGCTCCCCATCATCGTTGGAACGAAATTCTGTACGCTCAGGTCCCAACATATAAGCATAACACACGTGACGTGCATCATGAAATTCTTTGCGTTTAGCTTCTACCAATAGTTTAACCGCTTCAGTCGTATCTACTGGGTAAGCAAACGCCAAAAATTTACTACCTTGTTCTTTATAAAGACCTTCGGCAGGTGATTCTATGGTTTTATAGGTATCCAATAACGTAGATTATTCGCGAAAATAGACACGACGTACACGTGGTGAAATAGAGGTTAATACTTCGTATGGTATAGTGCCCAATAAAGCAGCCATATCAGACAAACGTTGTTCATCATTAAAAACAACCACCTCGTCGCCAACTTCAGCATTCAGACCTGTGACATCAATCATGAGCAAATCCATACAGATATTACCAACAATAGGCACACGTATTCCATTATAAAAAACAGAACCCACACCATTGCCCAAACGACGATCAATACCATCGGCATAGCCAAGTGGTAAAAGTGCTATTTCGGTTTCATGCGTTATTTTTCCACGACGATTATACCCAACAGTCTCACCAACTTCAACGGTTTTAAGTTGCATAATGCGTGTACTCAGTGAACACACATTACGTAATTTTTGTTCATTGACACAATTAACGCCCCATAAACCAATACCTAAACGCACCATATCAAATTGATAATCCGAAAACCGTTCAATGCCAGCAGTATTCAAAATATGTTTTAAAACTGGATATCCTAATTCAGCCTCTAATAAATCAACATTTTGTTTGAACAAATTGATTTGTTGTAAGGTAAATGCGTCCATCTCTGGAGTAGGTTCATCTGCAGCTGCGAGATGAGAAAAGATAGATACAGCACGCACAGCCTTCTGAGTCTTCAAAATTTCCAATAATTCTTTTAAATCGCCTGTTTCAAAACCTGCACGATGCATACCCGTATCGAGTTTGATATGAATCGGATAATCCACTAATCCATGACGCTCGGCTTCTTTAATTATGAGGTGTAAAAAGTGAAACGAACATATTTCAGGTTCCAATTGGTATTTAAAAAGATGATGTAAAGCCGTATCCATAGGATCAAGCACTATAATTGGCAACTGAATACCAGCTTGACGTAATTCAACACCTTCGTTGACAAAGGCAACTCCTAAATAATTAACACCGTAATGTTGCATGGCTTGTGCCACTTCAACCGAACCACTACCATAAGCCGATGCTTTAACCATACACATCAATTTAGTAGTAGGTTTTAACTTCGACCGAAAGTAATCAATGTTATGAAACATCGCATCAAAATTAATTTCAAGTACCGTATCGTGTGCTAATTGTTGAAGGTGAGATTGAATACGTTTAGGATGAAATTTAGGAGCAATCTTCAATAAAATAGCCTCATTTTGAAAGGTTGAAAGCTCGTTAGATGACAAAAAGTCATGCGTCGTCCTAAAAAATGATTTATTCTGAATATCAAATAGTTTCGCCTGCGAATACAGTTCATTACCTATAAATATAATCCTATTCACCAAATTATTTTTAATCACTTGACGAATATTCGCATAAAACATCTCACACACCACCTCATTACCATCAATATCTGAAACAATGAGTGTTCGTTTTAAATTTTGATTAGCCGACTGCTGCTCTAAAAATCCTAAAGCATGTTTAGTAAGGGACGTTAAATCGGAGCTGTGTGTGTCACGAATAAGTAAACAGCCATTGATGCCTGCTTCAACTTCGTAACGTGGATTTTTTATTTGAGTATTCATGCTTGTATGACAGCTTAAAGCTGACTTATTAAATAACTGATGTAGCCCTAAATAAAAGAGCTTAATTCATAATGTTCAAATTTGTTTGGCAATTGTGCGCCCTAATTCTACTAGAGCCTCATAATCGGTAGGTATCATTGCTTGTTTGACTTCTACAGTTGGAGGTGTTTCCCATTTCATGCGCTCTGAAAAAGCCACAAAACCTTTAACCGCTGCACCTGCCCATGTATAAGAACCAAAGGCACCAAATACGCGATTTTTCAAGCCTCTAATTTCTAATTTATCAAGCAACGACTTCATTGGAGGGAATAAATCATTGCAATAGGTTGGTGAACCTAAGATTAATCCCTTATAGCGAAAAATATCGCCCACTAAAATTGATGAATCCGTTTTAGAAACATCATATAATAATACATTTTTACAAATTTCGCCAGCACCACGAGCAACAGCTTCAGCCATTTTTTCGGTATATCCATACATGGAGCCATACACAATAACCACACCGGCTTCACCCTCGTAACGACTCAAACGATCATACAAGGATAACGCTTCTGCCCTATGTTCAGTCCATACTGGTCCATGAGTCGAACAAATCATATCAAGCGATAAGTCACTAATTTTTTTCAGAGCCGCTTGCACTGGGTTACCATATTTCCCTATAATATTGGCATAATAACGATACATTTCATCCCAAAACATCTCAAGATTCACTTGCGTATCGAGTATGCCACCATCTAATGTACCAAAACAGCCAAAAGCATCAGCCGAGAAAAGAATGTGATGTTCTACATCATAAGTCATCATCACTTCAGGCCAGTGAACCATAGGCGTCATATAAAATCGTAAAGTATGCTTACCTAAAGCCAATTCGCTATTTTCCTTTACCTCATATAAGCCATCAGAGATGCCATAATAACCTTGCAGCATAGACATCGTTCTAGCATTACCAACAATCTGTACCTGAGGATACAGCATACGTAATGCATGGATACCAGAGGAATGATCAGGTTCCATATGATTAACAATTAAATAATCAACCACACGCCCATTCAAAATGCGTTGAATTTCTTCCAACTGCTGTTCAGCAAAAGGCGCCTCCACCGTATCAATCAGCACCACTTTATCGTCAACCAACAAATACGAATTGTACGACACACCATAAGGCAGTGGTAACATATTCTCAAACAATGTTTTATGGCGATCATTAACACCAACGTAGTAAAGGTTTTCTGCAATTTTCATAACATAAGATAATAAAAGACTACTGAGTCATATTCAATAAAATGGCTTATCGTATAGTCAAACAGTTTGCAGATTAAACATTTGAAAGCCCAATCTGCAACTTGTGACCTATTATTTAATAACAATTGATTACTCAGCGATAACGTCGGCATTGATTTTTTTGACCAAGCCTTGTAACACAGCACCAGGACCAAGTTCTTTAAAATAATCAGCACCATCAGTAATCATCTGTTCTACACTTTGTGTCCAACGCACTGCACCAGTTAATTGAGCAATAGAATTAGCTTTAATCTCTTCTGCTTCAGTATGAGGTTTCGCATCCACATTTTGATACACGGGACATACTGGTGTATGAAAAGCCGTTGCACGAATAGCAGCTTCTAATTCTACACGAGCAGGTTCCATTAATGGAGAATGAAAAGCTCCGCCAACAGGCAAACGTAAAGCACGTTTAGCACCAGCTTCTTTCATCTTTTCACAAGCTGTATCTACCGCATCTACAGAACCAGAAATAACCAACTGCCCTGGACAATTATAATTAGCAGCAACCACTACACCCGACACCGTTTGCAAAACTGTTTCGACTTTTTCGTCTGACAAGCCAAGTACGGCTGCCATGGTACCAGGTTGCATTTCACACGCTTTTTGCATGGCTTGCGCACGTGCTGAAACCAATTTTAAACCATCCTCAAATGATAATGCTTTCGCAGCAACTAACGCTGAAAATTCACCCAACGAATGACCGGCTACCATATCTGGCTTAAACTCATCACCCAACACCAAAGCTGAAATAACAGAATGTAAAAATACAGCTGGTTGTGTTACGTTAGTTTGTTTTAAATCTTCGGCTTCGCCTTCGAACATAAGATCGGTAATGCGAAAACCAAGAATATCATTCGCTTTTTCAAATAATTCTTTAGCTAATGGAGATGATTCGTACAAATCTTTTCCCATTCCTACAAATTGGGCACCTTGACCCGGAAATACATAAGCTTTCATTTTCAATAAGTTGTTTTAGTTTTGGTTAAACAATTAACTAGCTATAGTTAATATGCAAAAATACTAAAAAAATGGGATTATATGAATAGGCCATTCTATTTTTTATTAAAACAAAAATAGTACCTTTGCGGCACGCTTAAGAAAAACCATAAAATGATTAAATTCACGAGCCTTTATTATTAGCCTTTTCACAAAAAAAGATAAAATATCTATTCTAAATAAATAAAAACATGAAAAAAACTTGGATGGTAATAGCTGTTATGCTCACCACACTTAATGTACCTGCAGAAACATTATTAACAGAAGATTTTGAATATGCACAAGGCGAATTATTAACCGATCACACTTGGTTCACACAATGGGGCGATGCATCAGCTATCAGTGTAACCAATGGCCTTAATTTTGAAGGTTATGCAGGTTGTGGTATTGGCAATGCCGCTGTAATTGATGTAGCAGAAGGCAATCAACTCCACAAATCATTTACGCAAGTAACCGAAGGTAGCGTGTATGTTGCATTCATGTTTCAACCAGTTAAGGCTTATCAAGAAGGTTATTTTATCTGCTTACGCGATAATAAAATAGATAATCAAACCTACAATTTTAATGCACGGATATTTATAAATACCTATGGAGAATTGGGATTTACTTTTGCGCAAAACGGCAATAAAGTATATCATAATCAAGTGCTAGATGCTTCAAAAACTTATTTAGTTGTACTTAAATACACTATTAATACAGGTGCCAACAATGATGCGGCATCCCTTTACGTACTCGATACCTTTGCCGACACAGAACCTACCAAACCATTTATTGGACCTTTAACAGATGCCGCAGCAACAGATATCAACCCAGCCAACATGGTATTACGTGGCTACAGTACTGATATTTGGTTAGTTGTAGACGGTATACGTGTGGCCACCACTTGGGAAGAAGCTGTAAAATTTGGTGTATGTGCCAGCGGCGTACACTCAACCCTGATAAATGACAATAAACTGTATATACAAAATAGCAGCGTACATTTTGAAGTAACAGAGGAAAATACCATCATGTCAATTTACGATGTCACAGGCAAATGTCTTAAACAAGAGATATTGACAGAAGGTCACCACGACATAACCCTCCAAAAAGGTTGTTATATACTCCGATTAAACAATCAAGTAAAGAAATTTATCATAGATTAAATGTTTATAATCTGTTAGTTATATTTTTTTAACAATAAAAACAACAAATTGTTTTGCTTGAAAGCAAATAAATATTACCTTTGCACTCGCAAAACACTACTGGTACCATAGCTCAGTTGGTAGAGCAAAGGACTGAAAATCCTTGTGTCCCCGGTTCGATTCCTGGTGGTACCACGAAAAAGAGTTCAGATTTTATTCTGAACTCTTTTTTTGTGCCCTATCTCAACCAAGAGAAACAAATAATAAATAGTAAAGGCGAACAATTGTTCGCCTTTACTATTTATTATTGATAACTAAAGCAGCTATTACACCTGGAATCCAACCACACAGTGTTAATAAGAATACAATTAAAAAAGAACCACAACCCTTATCAATGATGGCTAAGGGAGGAAAAATAATACATAGTAATACGCGCCCAAGTGACATAGTGTGATAAATTAATTATTACAAAGATACTTTTTTTATCAAAATAAATAGCAATTTAGTCGTTTAATAAAAATATTTTATGTTCCTTTGCAGCGAATTAATAGCCTTATTAAACTAACTTATTAAAAAATGGATACAAACTCAGAAAAGAATATGGAGAAAGCCATTCTGGAGGTAGCCGAACAACTATTTCTAGAAAAGGGATTTGATGCCACATCAACCACCCAAATAGCCAAAGCAGTGGGCTGTAATCAAGCATTAGTACATTACTACTTCCGCACAAAGGATAATTTATTCAACACTATTTTTGAATCAAAATTTAAAGACTTTTTCCAACATATTTTTGACGGATTTCAAGTACAAAACTTAAATTTTACAGATAAAATAGCCCATTTCAGCATATCACATTTTAATCTTTTAATTGCCAATCCACAAATGCCTCAATTGGTACTCAAGGAATTAGCACGTAAACCCGAAAATATAAATGCGATACGCGAAAAACTACATCTATTGCCAGAAGAAATGGCTAGTACTCTCAATGCCGAATTACAAGAAGAAATTGCAGCTGGTAGAGTTCGCAATGTCACATTAATAGATATTATCACCACTGTCCTTTCGCTCAATGTGGCTCTATTTACAATGATGCCCATTGCCTCAAAAGCTTTAAAAATGAACGATACGAGCATTCTTTTAATGTTAAATCATCGCAAAGAAGAAAATCTCAAAGTCATTCTTGGCTATTTACGTCCATAATATATTTATAAAATGAAAAAAATAATCATTCCGCTAACATTACTCCTTTTACCTTCCATTCTATTTGGGCAAATACTCACATTGGATAGTTGCCAAGTAAAAGCGAAGCAAAATTATCCATTGGTTAAAGAATATGGATTAATTGAACAGACAACAGCATACAATTTGCAAAATGCAAATACTGCCTATCTGCCGCAAATAAATCTAGCAGCTAAAGCCACTTATCAATCTGACGTCACCAAATTACCAATCACGCTACCGGGAATAACCATACCGGAGTTATCTCAAGATCAATATCAAGCGGTACTGGAAGTAACTCAACTCATTTGGGATGGAGGCATCACATCGGCTCAAAAGAAAAATATAAAAGCCAACGCCGAAACCGAAAAGCAAAAACTGGAGGTCGATTTGTATGCCTTGCGCGACCGCATTAATCAATTATATTTTGGCATACTCTTGATTGATGGACAACTTGAGCAAAACAGCATGCTTCAAGAAGAATTAAAAAATAATTTCAGTAAGGTTCAAACCATGGTACAAAACGGGATTGCCACTCCGGCTGATCTCGATGCTGTAAAAGTAGAACAACTGAATTCCCGTCAACGTGAAACCGAGTTAGAAACGTCTAAAAAATCCTTTATTCAAATACTATCCGCTTTTATAGGAGCAACTATTCCGACAAATACAATATTTGAAAAACCTCTCATCGGCATTGTTCAAGAAACGACAGAAATAAAAAGACCAGAACTCGTCATGTTCGATGCACAAAGTCAGGCATTAGATGCGCAAAAAAAAATCATCCTAGCTGGAAATTTACCAAAAATTGGTGCTTTTATACAAGGCGGTTACGGTAAACCTGGACTCAATATGCTCAGTAATGAATTTTCAACTTTTTACATGGGAGGAATCAGATTGTCGTGGAATATCAGTGGATTCTATACCCAGAAAAATAATATTCAGAAAATAGAAACCGGTCAGAAAACTATTGAAGTACAAAAAGAAACATTTCTATTTAACAACTCTTTACTGACAACGCAACAAGTAAATGAAATAGATAAAATTAAATCAATCATGAAAAATGATGATGAAATTATTAGTCTCAAAAATAACATTAAAAGAACCACTGATAGTAAACTTCAAAATGGTACAGCTACGGTCACCGATTTAATGAGAGATATTACCTCAGAGAACATGGCCAAACAAGTTCGGTTATTACACGAAATACAATTATATTCAACTTATTATCAATATCTTAATAGCACAAATAATTAATTCTAAATAGTATGAAAACAAAATCATTATACCCATTTATATTCGGTATTCTAACGTTAGTTGTAAGTTTCTCTTCTTGTACAAAATCAGAAATAGACCCAGATGCATCTGGTACTTTTGAAACAACCGAAATCATTGTATCATCCGAAGGTTCGGGTAAACTCCTTGAATTCAACGCAGAAGAAGGTATGCAACTCGAGAAAAATCAAATTGTAGGTTACATTGACAGTACCCAACTCTACCTAAAAAAACTACAATTAAAAGCCAATCAGAAAGCCTTATTAAGTCGCCAACCTGATATGCAAAAACAGATAGCTGTATTAGAACAACAATTAACCACCGCACGTATCGAAAAGAAACGCATCGAAAATCTAGTAAAAGAGCATGCTGTTGCCACCAAACAATTAGATGATATAAATGCCCAAATAGCCTTACTCGAAAAACAAATTACAGCATCCAAGTCAACATTATCGACAACCATTGATGGTATTTCATTAGATAACAACGCTTTAGGAATTCAGTTACAACAAATTGAAGACCAATTACAAAAATGTCAAATAAGCTCACCTATCGAAGGAACCGTGCTCGTTAAATATGCTGAACAAGGAGAGTTGACTGGCACCGGAAAAGCTTTGTTTAAGATAGGTGATACCAACCATATGATACTACGGGCTTATGTCACTAATGACCAGCTATCAACCATTAAAATTGGACAAAACGTTAAAGTATATGCTGACTATGGCACAGGCAATAAGGAATATACTGGAACCGTCACTTGGATTTCGAATAAAGCAGAATTTACGCCCAAAACAATTCAAACCCGTGACGAACGTGCCAATTTAGTATATGCTCTAAAAATAAGCGTAAACAATGATGGTTATATTAAAATTGGCATGTACGGAGATGTGAAATTTTAATGATTATTAATTTCATTTCCAACTAAACAATGAATAACAAGCAGAACGATATGGATATAGCTGTTGAATGCACTAACATCAGTAAATGCTACAAAGATGTTCAGGCCTTAAAAGGCATTAACCTAAGTGTTCCACGTGGCGAAATATTTGGAATCATTGGACCTGATGGCGCTGGAAAAACATCACTATTTCGAATTTTAACCACGCTCATTTTAGCTGATGAAGGCTCGGCATCTGTAGATGGATTTGACGTTGTAACTAATTATTTAGACATTCGTAAACGTGTAGGATATATGCCTGGCCGATTTTCACTATATCAAGATTTAACCGTAGAAGAAAATCTCTCTTTTTTTGCCACCGTTTTTAATACGACCGTCAAGGAAAATTATGATTTGATAAAAGATATTTATCAACAAATTGAGCCTTTTAAAGACCGTCGAGCAGGCAAATTGTCAGGAGGTATGAAACAGAAGTTAGCCTTGAGTTGTGCACTTATTCATCGTCCAAGTGTATTGTTTCTGGACGAACCAACAACCGGCGTTGATCCCGTTTCGCGAAAAGAATTTTGGGGCATGTTGAAAAACCTACAAAAACAAAATATCACCATCGTGGTCTCCACACCTTATATGGACGAAGCTAGTTTGTGCGATCGTATAGCATTAATACAAAACGGAAAATTTCTTACCATAGATTCACCTCAGGGAATTATCGACAGATATCCGGACAAACTACTAGCCATATCAAGTGATAATATGCAAAAATTACTACTAGATCTACGTCATAACGAACTCACAAAAAACTGTTTTGCATTCGGAAACGAACATCACATTACCATAAAGACAGACCATTCAATTTTATCATTAGACGCACTCATCGAACAAACTGAAAAATTGTTACTAGAAAAAGGTCATAGCGGACTTTCCATTAAAGTCATCAAACCAACCATTGAAGATTGTTTTATGCAATTATCTCAAAAATAACCAATTATGCTACCAAATATTCTAACAACTGACAACGTAATTGTAGCCGAAAACTTAACCAAAAAGTTCGGTACATTCACTGCCGTCGATCACATAACATTCGAGGTCAAACGCGGTGAAATATTTGGTTTTTTGGGAGCTAACGGAGCCGGTAAAACAACAGCCATGCGCATGTTAAGTGGACTGAGTATTCCTACCAGTGGCAAAGGATTTGTGGCAGGATACGACATCAGCAAACAATCCGAACTAGTCAAACAAAATATCGGCTACATGAGTCAAAAATTTTCGCTTTATGACAATCTAAAAGTGTGGGAAAATATCGAACTATTTGGAGGTATTTATGGCATGAAACGTAGCGACATCAAGACCAAAACAGATAGTTTGATGCACTCACTCAATTTTGAACAAGAACGTAACAAGTTAGTGAAAGACTTACCGCTTGGATTTAAACAAAAATTGGCATTTTCCGTATCAATTTTTCACAATCCACAAGTGGTATTTTTGGACGAGCCAACTGGCGGTGTTGACCCCATAACCCGTCGTCAGTTTTGGGAACTCATTTACGAAGCCACCTCACGTGGAATCACAGCATTTGTAACCACCCATTACATGGACGAAGCGGAATATTGCGACCGCGTTTCTATCATGGTTGATGGCAAAATTGAAGCGTTAGATAGCCCCAAAAATCTCAAACAACAATTCAATGCAATCAATATGGATCAGGTATTCCAACAATTAGCACGCAAAGCAACAAGACTCGAATTATGAAACAATTACTATCCTTTATTCGTAAGGAATTTTACCATATATTCCGAGACAAAACCACCATGATGATTTTGTTAGGCATTCCCGTCATTCAAATGGTGTTATTTGGTTTTG
>Ga0172377_10005515_pt1 | contig 13008 bp, 4 predicted proteins | sample Pumphouse3metaG_FD_119749 | JGI IMG/M metagenome (GOLD analysis project Ga0172377, IMG submission 119749) | Leachate microbial communities from a municipal landfill in Southern Ontario, Canada - Pumphouse #3 metaG | ecosystem: Engineered > Solid waste > Landfill > Unclassified | place: Canada... | reverse complement strand
GGACCTGCGCATCGAATGCCCGGAACTCAATTACATAGTGGATTTCAAGACGGGCAACCGCGACGACGACCAACTCATTTTTTACGAATGGCTGTACTATCTGCTCGATCCGGACTGGGAAGCCAGGGATCTCGATTCCAGGTTCTGGCTGATCTTCAAAAGCGAAACGGCGGGCGGAAAGATCACCCCCAAACGCCGTGAGGATTGGCGCAGCAAAATGGCGGAGGCCCTCTCGGACTGCCTCGAACGTGGATTTACCCTGGGTGAAAAAGCGGGGGACCGCGAAAAACTGGCCCGGATTACCCGCGCCGACCTTTTCTCCCTGGGAAAAGGGGGTGAAGCGTGAACGCCTTCTCCAGCAAGATCATCACTGCCAGCGCCGGCACTGGCAAAACCTATCGCCTGGCCCTGGAATACATCCGCATTATCCTCGATTTTTACACCACCAGCCAGGATTTCAGCCTGGACAACATCCTGGTGCTCACTTTTACCAAAAAGGCCACAGCCGAGATCCGCGAACGTATAAACGCCCATCTGGCCTTGCTTTGCAACGAACATCCCGCCACCCCGAAGGCTGCTGACGACCGGCGCGGGCTGCTGGCCAGCCTCTGGCCGGAGCAGACGGATCCCAAGCTGTCCGATAAAGACAAGGAAGTGCTCAACCTCGCTCTGCGCGCTCTTTCCACTGATCGCAGGCAGCTGCAGGTGATGACCATCGATGCCTATGTAAACAGCGTTTTCCGCAATATCGTCCGCCCCCTTCGCAGCATTGAAAGTTTCGAGATCGACATCAAGGCCGTGGAAAAACGCCTGCCCTTCCTGCTGCAGCATCTGATGAAACCTGAATACCAGGGTAAACTGGACAGCCTCCTCAGCCGCAGGATCAGCCCTTCGCTGGACGAATACCAAAACTTCTTCAGTTCGCTGATCGAGCAGCGCTGGCTGCAGTTCCAGATCCAGAAAAAAGAGGGCCGGATGCCGGATGAAGGCACCCTGTGGAAGCTGCACAAAGAAGGCGACCCCGCCGCCCGCGACCAGGCTCTGGCCGGGGTTCGCGAAAGCCTGGAACTCCTGCTCTCCCTGCTGGAGCAATACCGGCCCCAGCACCCGCCAGCGAAATCCACCGTGCAGGGTTTCCGCCGGCTGTTTCCCCTCTTCCCGGATAGCTATGCTGCTCTGCGGGAAGAAGTTGCCAAACTCTGCTCCACGCCCGGAGGCTGCCTGCGCCTCTTCCAAAACTGTCCCGAAGGCAAGATCGTGGACGGCGGCAAATTCCGGGGCAAAGCCCTGGCCGACGCCAACCAGCTGGTCCTCACCCTGCAAAGCCAGCTCTACAGCAGCCTGGCCGATTATCTGCTCCACACCCACTTTTTGCCCGAACAGGCTGAGATCCTCGAGCTGTGGTCCGCCCTCCTCGAGGAGTACGACAAACTGATCTACCTCTATAAAAACATGAGCTACGACGACATTTCCTGGTTCACCCTGGAAGCCCTGTTCAGCACCGATCCGCCCCAATTCGACATGCAGGTGGAAGCCGTGGCCACAGAGTTTTACCAGTTTCTGGCCCACCGCAGCCGCTTCATCCTGATCGATGAATTCCAGGATACTTCGTTGATCCAGTTCGCCATCCTCAAACCCATCATCGAAGAGGTTATCAGCGGACAGGGTACCAAGGATTTCGGCGGCTTGATCGTGGTGGGGGATGAAAAGCAGTCCATCTTCAGCTGGCGCGGCGGAGAGCGGGAATTGCTGCTGAACCTGCGCAGCATCTTCGGCCCTCTGAGCGATCTGAAGCTGGAACCGCTGGAAAGGTCCTTCCGCAGCAGCCGGCAGATGGTCGCTTTCGTCAACCGGGTTTTCGGCTCTTCCCTGATAGCCGGCCGGCTGCGGGAATTTGGGCTTAAGTGGCCCTATAAGCCGCTCACAGAGGCCATGGACGAACTCGATCCCCAGACCCGGGTCGAGTTTCAGGCCGCCGCCTATTCCAAAAGCGCGGGCGGCCGCAGCCTCAGCCAGGTCTATCAGCATTTTGTCAGCGCTTTTATTACACCCAATTACAGCAAGGACAGCCCGGAAAGCATGGCCGTGATCTGCCGCACCGGCAAAGAATTGGCCGCGATCCAGAAGGTGCTGGATTCCGAGGGGATCGGCAGTATCTACCAGCCCTCCAGCACCTTGCCGGAACATGCCTGGGTTTCTCCGCTTCTGGCTTGGCTGCGCTGGCTGGCCTGGCGCCACTGGCTGGATTTTCTCGAGGTTTTGCGCTCCGATTATGTTTTACTCAAGGCTTCCGAACTTAAAAAGGTCGCCGACGAGATCGCCGCCGCCCGCGGCGAAGCGCGCGACCCGGATTTTTCCGCCTGCCCCCTTGCCGCGGCATTGCACAAGCTGTCCCAAAACCAGGCCGGTTCGGTATCCCGGGCTTGCCAACAGCTTGTGGACCTGTGCTTGCCCGTGCAAAAATGTGCCGCGACCGAAGCAAAGAACCCCCAAGCCTTCGAGCGCGATTATCTGAACGTCCACGCCTTCCTCAGCCTGGCGCGGGATTTTGAGCTCTCCTCCGCCCGGAAAGACAAGAGCATTCCCGCTTTCCTGGATTATCTGGAAGACAACGACGGCCAGGATTTTCTCAAGCAGGTTTCCGTGGAGGGCGAGGGTTCCCTGCAGTTGCTTACGGTGCACAAATCCAAAGGTTTGCAGTTCGACCGCGTTTTCCTGCTGTACAATCTCAGCAGCCGGGGCGGCAACGATTCTTCCTATCTCAAGGCTTACACGGATTTTGCCGGGGCGGATTTTCAGGATCTGCGGGATTTCGGCCTCACCTATCACTACGCCGAAGTGATCAAGGCTTCCCGCTACAAAACCCTGGCTGAAACCGCTGAATACCGCGAAATGCTGGAAGAAATGAACAACCTCTATGTGGCCTTCACCCGCGCCAAAACCTCCCTGCACCTCTGCTTCGCCTTTGAAGGGAAAGACGGCTGGGACAAATATGTGGCCGACCGCCAAAGCGGAAAACTGAAGCTGCCGGTGCTGGTTGCGGCCGCGGCGGAAAACTTCTGCCAAGAGGAAAAAGTGGTTCCCGGAGAAGACGGGATCTATATTTGGCCGGAATCCTCGCCTCAGGCGGCCAAGCGCGAGGCCAAGGACTCCAAACCGGAAGGCGTCACCGTTGAGGCTCTGGCCAAGGCTCTGCCACCCATCATTGCAGACCGCTTTGCCGGTATCCCGCCCAACGAGATCGATGAGCGCAAAGATTGGAAAAAGATCTGGCTGGAAGACCGCCACAACCTCTTCGGCGACCTCGCCCACCACTACCTCCGCTTCGTGAAACGGGACCTGCCCGCCGAGCATGAATATGCCGCCAGACAGTGCCTGGCCCGCTTCGGTTCGCTGCTCACCCCGGAAACGATCCAGGCCCGGATCCAGATCCTGCGCTCAAACCTGCCCCGCGAGCGGATCTTTACCTCAGGCTATGACAGGGTTTTCACCGAATTCACCCTCTGGCACCGGGGCCGGGAATTGCGCCTCGACCGCCTGCTTCTGGACACTGCTGGTAAAAGAGCCCTGATCCTGGACTATAAAACCGGGGACAGCAGGGACGAGCAGCAACTTCAGAGATACGCAAATGCCCTGCTGGCCTTGCCGGCGCTCCGGGAGCAAAACTATCAGGTGCAAACGGACTTTATCGATCTGAAGATCTAAGCAAGCTGCGCCTTGCCGGGAATTCCATCTGGCCGCTTGATCTGAATTAGCGCCGCCAAGCTTTGCCCAATCAGGGATCCAGGCATAAAAGCGCTGTAGATGCTCCCATGTCGCGTGGCCGCACCCAAGATCCGCACCCAAGATCTTCCATTTTTCTCATTTTCCAAGCTTCGTCCCCAGTATCAATACGGGATAAATACGGGATCAATACGGATGAAATCCGTATTGATCCCGTATTTATCCCGTAATGATAGCGGGAGCCCCCTGGAGTTTTGAGTGGTTTTTCTGATTATTCTCTAATTATTCAAATTGCTTCTTCAGATTGGTCAATCCATATATTTGGCTTTCTTTCCAAGCGGGTGGTTACAGCCCGAGAGGGCGGCAGAACGATAGCGAGGGCGTGAAGAACCGGCTTAGGACGGTTCGGAACCCCTCGTTAAATGGACATATTAACCAGTTTAACAGGCCTCCACCCCTCCCCGGAAGCGTTCCGCGTTTCCGAGGAGGGGTGGAGGCAACTTCCAATACTATCTCCTGTTTCGTTGCGAGGGGCTTGCCTCGCTGCGCTCGGACGCACCCTCGCTATCATTATGTCGCCCTTCGGGCTGCTGGCTGGTTAAGCACTTCCACCCATTAGGTTTGAATGAGAGCCACATATTTGCAGAAATGTTGCGACTGGTAGCCATATTGCGAATGGTGAAAAATCTTGGAAACGCCAACAGGCTTATGAAACATTTCACATGCTGCTGAAAAAAAACTGTGGAAATAAATCGACAGGATAGGCTCCCTGATGATGAGCACTGCGGCCGTCACCTAAAATAAATGCGGCTGAATTCAGCAAATACATGGCAAATACCGCTTGACGCCTGCCGGCCGCAGTACAGATTGATACTCAGAAAAAAACGAAGGGGAAGAATAATGAAAGCTATATGTTTGTTGATACTCGTATTGGGGATGGTGGCGGCCCAGGCCAGCACAACCATCGATTCCAATGTAAGCACCACAACCACTTGGGACCTGCAGGGATCGCCTTACATCATCGTGGGCGATATAGAGATCCGGGGAACCGGCGACCCGGTCTTGACCATCGAGGAAGGGGTGGAGGTCCGTTTCAGCGCCGGAGCGTCACTTAGGGTTGGATCCACCAGCGTTACTACCGATGCTGGCCTCACGGTTGCCGGCAGCGCGCAGAACCCGGTTTTGTTCACCAGCGATTCTGCCACACCCGCGCCCGGCGACTGGAACTGCCTGGGCAGCAATTCAAAAGTGTTGAATATCAGCTTCGATTACGCCATCTTCGAATATGGGGGCAGCGGGGGGATCGGCCTGTTCGATGTCAACGGCGGCAATCCCCAGTTCAGCAACTGCGTGTTTCGCCACTCGGATAGCTACGGCATCCACCACAGCGCGACAGATGTAAGCGCCATCGTGACTGACTGCGAGTTTGCAAACAACGGCTCTTATCCGCTGCATTTCAACGCCCAGTTCGCGGAGCTGATCGGCGCTGGCAACAGCTTCAGCGGCAACGCGATCCAACGGATCCTGCTGTATTCATCCTCATCCTCATCCGATGCCATATCAGAAAGCCAGACCTGGCTGGACCAGGGTATCCCCTATGAACTGGAGGATGATCTGATCATCCGCACCGGAGACGATCCCCTGGTGCTGGAACCCGGGGTTGAACTGCTGTTCAGAAGCGGTAAGTCTCTAAGCGTCAGCTACGGCACGTCCACAACCACCAGGGGATCGATCGCCGCGGAGGAGGTTATCTTTGCCGCGGTTGATCCGCTGACAGGGTGGCTTGGAATCAATGTGCCATACCAAAGCACCTATTCAGAGTTGGTCTCCTGCACCGTGAGGGATGTAAGTGACGCGGCCCAGGGCGCAATATCGCTGTTCAACATCAGCAACGAATTTCTGATCGACGGCTGCAGCTTCAGCGACAATGATACCTACGCGATCTACTGCGCAGAAGGGGCAAACATCACAGTAAGCGACACAAGCCTGCAGGATAACGCCGGCACGATCAGCCTGCACCCGAAAGACATGCACAAGTTGCTGAGCGGAAACAGCTATCAGGACAATACCGACAACCGCATCCACTGCCGGGGTGGCGTGTTTGGCGAACAGGCCAATTGGGTGAACCAAGGCATTCCGATCCTGGTGCTGGCCAGCCTGGAATACCGCGGCGGCGGATCACCCACGCTAACGATCACTTACGGCACTGTGCTGGAATTTGCTGAGGCCACCTCTTTCGCGATCGGTTCGTCAAGCTCCTCAACCTCGACAGGCAGGGTCCTGGCCAGCGGAGTGACCTTCCGGGGTGAAACGGCGGAGGCTGGATACTGGACGGGGCTTGTCTTCAACAACTGGGGCCGGGACTGCGTTTTGTCCGGCTGCACGATCCGCGACGCGGGTAACGGAGCTGTCCCTGCGGTGCAGATCGTTCCTCAGGATTGCACCATCACTGGCAGCACCATCAGCAATTGCGATGATATCGGGATCTACATGGCCGCGAACAGCCTGGCTTCGCTATCCGCCAACATCGTCACCCAATGCGGATCCTACCCGCTTTCCATCGGGGCAAATTCCCTGCGGGTGTTGGGGGCCGAAAACCAGTTCACCGGAAATGACATCGACAGGGTTGAGGTTCGTGCTGAAATTGTTAGTGTATCCGGCAGTTGGTCCGATCCCAACGTTCCCTATTACCTAACCGGCAGCATCGAGATAAGAGGTGGCAGCCCCTATCCCCATATCCAGATCCTGCCTGGCGCTGAGGTGCTTTTGCCCGCTGGAGCCTCCATCAGCGTGGGTTCGCCTTCCTCCTCAGGTTCGCGGGGCTCTTTGGGTGCCGAGGGAGTAACCTTCACCCGCAGCGCTGTAGGAGAAACGCCGGCCGGACTGGTCTTCAACCAATGGACAGAGGACCTGTACACTGTTTTCACCAACTGCGTGTTCGAGTACCTGAACCACGCCACACATAACAGCGCCATTTACGCCAACGCTTCGGCCCCCAGCTTTGCCTATTGCGTTTTCCGCAATAATCCTGGCAACGGCATCGTTGGTACAGCCAATGCCCGCCCCAGCGCCGACAACTGCAGCTTCCAGGATAACGGCGGCTATCCGATCGTTACCAGCGCCCTTACTTTCGATGCCGTGAGCGGGGTGGGAAACTCATTCAGCGGTAACTCGCCGGACAGAATCCTGATCAGCGGAGGGATAATCTCCTCAGATGCAGTGTGGGACAATCCCGGGGTGCCGGTTGAAGTTGTTGGTGCGAGCATCGAGGTCCGAGGAGGCTCGCCCTACCCTGTTTTGAAGCTGAACTCCGGGCTGAATCTGCTTTTCGATGCCAGCCTCGGCCTGGTGTTAGGCACTCCCAGTAGTTCAAGTTCCCGGGGCGGGCTGCAGGCCGACGGCGCCACCTTCAGCGCGCTGAGCGGGATCCAGGGCGGCTGGAACGGTATCCAGTTAAACCGCTGGATCAGGGAAGATTCGTATCTGCGCAACTGCGTAGTGGAATATGGTGGGATAAATGGCAACATCTATCTGTCAAACGCGCCGGTTGCCTACATTGAGGGCTGCATCTCCCGTTACGGGACCTATGGCATCAATCTTACCGGATCATTGAGTTGCCCCAGCATCATCCGCAATTACATTCAGAACAACACTGAAAGGGGCATCCATACTTCCGCCAGCGCCAACCCGGTGATCGGCAACGTGAACAACGTCGGGGACGCCAACAGCTTTGAAGGCAACACCCAGGGCGGAGTCTGGAACAGCACCACCACCCTTATCATCGACGCTCGCAACAACTGGTGGGGCCACGCTTCCGGGCCCACCCATTCCGGCAATCCCGGCGGGACGGGTGACCCTGTGTCCGACCGGGTGGATTATCTCCCCTTCCGGACCACCAACATTGGTGACGCGCCCGCTTCCTTCAGCCTTTCCAGCCCGGCGGACGGATCCACAGTGGAAACCTTGACGCCCGTTCTGGACTGGGAGGAAGCGATCGACCCCACGCCCGGGGACACGGTGACCTACGAACTGCTGATCGCCCGGGATGCCGCTTTCAGCCAAGGCCTGACAACTGTTTCCGGGCTGAGCGGCACTGTTTATACCGTACCCTCCGGCACCCTGCAGGACGACACCGCCTACTTCTGGAAAGTGAGCGCCACGGATACGCAAGACCAAGCCACCTGGTGCAACGAACCCTATTTCCACTTCGACGTCGCCGTGCCGGAACCGCCAGCCGCTTTCAGTTTGCAAAGCCCTTTGCCTGGAGAAACCGTTCATATTACCAGCCCCCTGCTGCAGTGGCAGGAATCAGTTGATCCAGATCCCGGTGATGTGCTCACTTACACGGTGTACCGGGATGTGACCGCGGCATTTGCCAACCCGGATATCATTGTAACAACCGTCACCCAGGCCTACAGCGGTTTCTGCCAGCCGGGGCAAATTTATTACTGGAAGGTTAAGGCCGCGGATACCACAGACTATGAAACCTTCAGCGCTACGCGCAGCTTCTATGTGGATTGGGATGCCAAGCCCCGCGCCCCGGTTGACTTCACTCTCCAGGCAGTGGGATCCGATATGGTGATAACTTGGGATGTGGTCCCCGGAGCCGAGCATTACGATGTTTTCCACAGTCTCTTGCCGGATCAGGGATTTGCCTGGCTGGGGCAGACCTTAAGCCCCGGATTCACCCATATTGGTGTTGCTGGAGGTCCTCTCGGCTTTTACTATGTAACTTCCCACGACGTGGAATAGCAGTTAACTCTCTCCTGATGGAATAAACAAAGCCGGCCCCCGATCAGAACCAGATCTGGGGGCCGGCATTTTGCTAAAAAACGATCAGCGCAGGTCCAGGATCTTGTGCAGCTGCAGCTGCAGCTGCAGACGGGCCGGAGCGCCGTCCGCCAGCATCCATCGGGCCAGGATTTCCGGCTTCAGCACGGAGGTGACTGGCGAAAAGTGGATGATCCTGTCCTCCAGGGAGTTGGCTGTGATGAAATCCAGGGCGAAGCGATAATCCCAATAGGCTGTTATCACGAACTTCAGCTCGTCGCGGGGTTTGAGCTGTTTCAGGTTCCATTTCATGAAGGAATCCGCGCAGCCGCTGCCGGGGCACTTTACATCGATGATCCGGACCACCCCGTCCGGCATTTCCTCCAGCCAGAGCGAACCGTTGGTCTCCAGCAGGCAGGTGTAGCCCGCTTCACACAGGGCTTTGAGCAGATCCAAGGTTTTTTCCTGCCAGAGGGGTTCGCCGCCGGTAACTTCCACCAGTTGGGCTGGGTATTTTTGGATCTCGGCAATGATCTCACCGATCTCCATCCTTGTGCCCGGAGCCCAGGCGTATCGCGTATCGCAGTAGGAACAGCGGAGATTGCAGCCGCTGAGCCGGATGAAGACGCAGGGCCGGCCGGCAAAGCTGGATTCGCCCTGCAGGCTGTAAAAGATCTCGCAAACGTCCAGGCTCAGAGTTGCCATCTATCGGAAGCGCAAGTCACACCTTAGAAAGCGCTTATTTGCGCAGTTCCCTCACCTTTTTGGTGAGCTCCGGCAGCACTTCGAAGAGGTCGCCGACGATGCCGAGATCCGCCACTTTGAAGATGGGGGCGTCGGGATCCTTGTTGATGGCGATGATGTAATCCGCGGAGGACATGCCAGCCAGATGCTGGATGGCGCCGGAGATCCCGCAGGCGATATAGACTGTGGGTTTCACTGTCTTGCCGGTTTGGCCCACCTGATGGGAATAGGGGATCCATTCGGCGTCCACGGCGGCGCGCGAAGCTCCCACAGCGCCTCCCAGGGCGGCGGCCAGCTCTTCCAGCAGGGCGAAGTTTTTGGCGTCTTTGAGGCCTCTGCCCCCGGAAACGATGATGTTGGCTTCGGTGATATTGACCAGGGTGCCGGCTTCCGGTTCAAAACTCAGCCAGGCGCTGTCTTCCTCGTCCAGATCGAAGACCACTTGTTCCTGGATCACTATCCCGGAGCGGTTTTCATCGCGGGGGAGGGCGTTCATCACCTTGTGGCGCACTGTGGCCATCTGGGGCCGGTGGTTGGAAGTTACTATTGTGGCCATGATGTTGCCTCCAAAGGCGGGGCGGGTCTGGAGCAGATTGCCGGATTCGGGATCGTAATCCAGCCCGGTGCAGTCGGCGGTGAGGCCGGTATGCAGGTCAATGGCCACGCGGGGAATGAAAGACCTACCGGTAACGGTTGCTCCGGCGAGGATCACGGCCGGCTTGTATTTGCGGGCCAGTTCTGTAAGCGCTTTGGCGTAGCGGCTGTCGCGGAAATTCTTCAGCTCAGGGTCGTCAACGGTTATCACCTGGTCTGCGCCAAAGGCGATCAGTTCCGGGGCCAGGCCTTCGATCCCGGAGCCCAATAGCACGGCGCTGAGCTCAGCTTCCATCTGCTCCGCCAGTTCGCGGCCTTTGCCCAATAGCTCATACACCACCGGGGCGACCACTCCGTCCTTTTGCTCGGCAAAGATCCAGATGCCCTGGTATTCACTCTTGTCGATCTGGGCAACCCCAGCCTTGCGGATCACGATCGCGCCGAAGGGGCAGGCCTGGACGCAGGCGCCACAGAGGGTGCATTTATCCACATCGATCACCGCCAGCTTGCCTTCCATGTGGATGGCGTCATAGGCGCAGGCTTTGATGCAGGCCCCGCAGCCCACGCAACTTTGGTCAATAACTTCGATCATCTTCAAACTCCTAAGGGGTCAATGGGTTTTGGATGCTGTTTTTCTGTCAAGGCGATTTTTGGGGGCCGGATAAAAGCCATCAGGACTTGATGCAAGCAATGTTGACCTCGCGGGTGTGGAAAGAATTCCACTTTGTTGCCAAAATAACGGGCGAACAGCCGACAAATAGCTTGACACAAATGTTAATGCTTCAAAAAATATCGATAATAGATTAGCATAGCCGTGTTCAAAGCGTCTGCTTTCCCAGGCAGGCCGTATATGTTTTTGGTAAATTCCCGCGCCCTTTCGGATAAACTCAGGGATCTTGTCTGAAAGAGTGTTTTGGTTTGTTCATGCAAGGAGAATATCATGAAAAAGCTTTGTTTGCTGACAGCTTTGGTTCTGCTAAGTTTTGCCTCCCTGGCCGGAGCGCCGGTCACAGAGGAGGCGGTGCTTGAAGTCGGGCAAAAGTGGTTCCGCCACGCTTTTCCGGAGCAGGCGGCCAGAGAATTTGATCAAATGCAATCCGTAGCAAAAGAGGGGCAGACCCTCTACTACATTTTATCCTTCAAAGATGGTGGTTTTGTGCTGGTAGCGGCCGACGATGCCGCGCTTCCAATTCTGGGATACAGCGAAACGCAGATCTTTGAGTATCCAGTCATTTCCCCGGAAGTCCGTTACTGGATGAGTGTTTATGAGGAGCAGATCGCCACCGCGATCGCTTTGGGACTTACCAATGACTTTGCCAAGCCGGCTTGGGATGATATCCGCGCCGGCGTCTTTGACCGATGGCCTGATACCAGGGCGGTGGGACCCCTGCTTTCCACCACCTGGGACCAAGGCCAATACTACAACCAATCCTGCCCCGTTGACGTTTCCGGGCCAGGAGGGCATGCTTGGGCTGGTTGCGCGGCCACTGCCATGGGCCAAGTGATGAAATACTGGGGCCACCCTTCCCAAGGCACTGGATCGAACTCATATACCGACGGCTCCGCGTTTCCTCCTGCTTACGGCACCATCTCTGCAAATTTTGGCGCTACCAGCTATAGTTTTTCCTCCATGCCAAACAATGTAACCACATATAATACACACGTGGCGACTCTTCTCTATCACTGCGGCGTTGCCATAGACATGGATTATGGAGTAAGCTTGGGTTCTGGTGGCTTGGTTTTCACCAACGATGCCATGAAAAAGATCTTCGCTTACGATCCCGCAGCTCAGTGGCAATGGCGCAGCAGCTTTACAGATCCCACTTGGAAAACAATGATGAAAGGAGACCTGGACCTGAACAGGCCGATCATCTATCAGGGTTACGATACTAACTATATCTCCGGACACAGCTTCGTTATGGACGGCTATAACGGCGATTATTTCCATTTCAATTTCGGTTGGAGTGGCGCCGGTAACGGATGGTATACTCTGGATAATCTTATACCCACTGGATATACCAACGATTTCAGCTATTATCAATGGGCTTATTACAACATCTTTCCTGGTGTTACCGTCTCCGGGACCATCACCGACGCGTATTCCAACCCTCTCAACGGCGTGACGGTCACTTTCAGCGGAGCAGGCACCGCAACTACAAACTCTTCAGGTTTTTACAGCATGACCTTGTCCTCCGGTTACACTGGGACCGCCACTCCTTCCATGTCAGGCTATACTTTCACTCCTGCCAGCAGAAGCTACACAGGCCTGTCTGCCAACCAGTACAATCAAAACTTTTCCGGCGCCCAGTTCGTGCCGGCGGCACCTTCCAACCTCATGGCAAACGTGGTCTCTTGGTCGCAGATCGATCTGAACTGGCAGGATAACTCCAGCAATGAAACTGGCTTTGTGATCGACTACAGAAGGGGAACGGATCTTAACTGGTATTTCCTGGTCAATCTGGGTGCCGACCAGACTTTTTTCAGTGACTATACGGTATGGCCCGGCACCAGTTATACATATCGCATCATGGCTTACAACACAAACGGAAACTCTGCCTACGCGTATTCCAATCTGGTAAACACTCCTCCACCTCCGCCACCGATCAATCTTACCACCACCAACATCACGCATCACAGCGCGGATCTAAACTGGGTGGAAGCCGGAGGCGCAGTCATATGGGATGTGGAATACGGGCCTCCCGGCTTTACACCTGGCATGGGGATGGGTATCTTTATGCCGGGCATTCCAATTCCTTTTCACCCGATAATGGGTTTGATGCCTTCCACTCCCTATGATTGGTTTGTACGGTCCGATTATGGTTCAGGGGTCTACAGCCCCTGGTCCGGTCCGGTTCAGTTCACCACTCTTAGCCTTGGCTTGCCTTATCCATGGTTTGAACCCTTTGAAGCTGGTTTCACCAATCTGGTGAACGATCCAGCCAATATTACACCTTGGCTGCTGGATAACACGCTGTTCTCCGAAGGTGTGCAATCCGCCTGGAACGCTTATCAGGCCAACGATACGAACATTCTGGTCACTTCGAACACCTTTGACCTGACCACAGCCACTTTTCCTCTGCTATACTTCGATCACATAGCCAAGACGGAACACGATTATGATCACTGTTACGTCGAGGTGTCGATCGATGGTGGGTTGTCTTACATGCCATTCATGAT